>Ga0157370_10002540_pt1 | contig 21935 bp, 20 predicted proteins | sample C35metaG_FD_113463 | JGI IMG/M metagenome (GOLD analysis project Ga0157370, IMG submission 113463) | Corn rhizosphere microbial communities from Kellogg Biological Station, Michigan, USA - C3-5 metaG | ecosystem: Host-associated > Plants > Roots > Rhizosphere > Soil | place: USA: Michigan...
CAACATAATGCAAGTCGGCATACACTCCGTCACAATTGGTCGCTTTGAATTCATTAACGATTTTCTCCAAGACAAAACTGTGAGAATATATATCGTCCGAATTAAGAATAGCTACTATTTCTCCGCTAGCCTTTGATAATCCCTTATTCATGGCGTCATATATTCCTTTGTCAGGCTCTGATATTAAAACATCAATACTACTACTATAGAGCTTGATTTTTGTCAAAGTATCATCTGTTGAAGCACCGTCAATTATAATAAACTCAACATCTTTATATGTCTGTGAAATAACACTTTTAATAGTATCCACAATCGTCTTGGAGCTGTTATAAGTGATTGTAATAACTGAGACTTTCATATTAAGAAAGAGTAATATTGTTAATGCTTTCGACTGTATCTTGGTGCAATTTAATCACATGATTCCTATTGAATGATTTTGATCTATTAGCTAGATATATATTGGAAAAAGGACTATACGAGATCTTAATCTTTAAAATAAGTAATATGATACGAAATTTAAACCCTAATTTAAAAACTGTCTTAATTAATTTAACAGAACCGAAATTATGCTTAATTAATAATCTAGCAAGATTCAAATAATAGTTTTTAAAGGAAAAATCACTTATGAGTCCACCACCTGAACCGAAATGGATTATTTTATCATCCAAAATTTCCTTTTTCAGCGCTAGCGATTCTAACCTCATAAACAAATCGCACTCTTCATGGTAAAAGAAAAACGCTTCATCAAAACCTCCAACACTTAGAAATAAGTCCTTATTTATTGCCAAATAACAACCACTGAAGTATCCTGTACCTATTTCTTCATTAGGTTTTATGAAAAAATTATAAATTTTCAGTAAACTCCTCTTTATCAAAAAAACATCAAGAATTGTATAAATTAGTTTTGGATAATTAAAAACATTTTTCTGTCTTGTTAGATTCTCATTTAGAATTTTACAAGTATATATAGTATTTTCATTTAATCCTGAGGAATTAAGTTTTTTGCACAAATTGGATAAATCAATTGTTTCTGTATCATTATTTAAAAAAATTAATGTCTTGAATCTGGCTTCTTGAACCAGCAAATTATTTCCCTTACTGAAACCATGATTTACATTTGAGAAAAAAGGTCTGATACAGCCAAATCTTTCACTTAGCTCACCAACAACTAATACACTCTCATCCGTAGAGGCATTATCAATAATTAAAAATTCATGTCTAATTCTTTCCTTAATCAAAAAATCCTGATAACTTCTGATACAGTTTTCAAGAAATTTCGCCCCATTATAATTTACTATTATAATACTTAATCCTTCTTCCATACCCTCTTAAACCTCCTTATTCTTCAACAATCTAATTTCAAATAACAGCTATTTACCTATTTAGATGCATAAAAGTCCTTGATTTTCTCACAAACGTAGATTATTTGCTCTTCTTTCATTTCTGGATAAATCGGCAAAGATAATATTTGATCTTCATAACTGCTTGCTACAGGAAACGAATCATAATTATACCCAAGATATTGATATGCAATCATATTGGGAAGAATAACTGGATAGTGAATTGCCGTTTCAATACCATAATTATGTAGGTATTCCTTAAGCTCATTACGATCTTTCGCCCTTACAACATATAAGTGAAAAGTATGTAGTGATTGATCGCGTGTTACGGGGAGTACAATCTGATTAATATCTTTAAGAATCTCGGTATATCTATTTGAGCAATTGATTCTTGCTTTCGTCCAATTCAAAATGTGAGGTAGTTTAGCGGAAAGAATAGCTGCTTGCAGTCCATCCAAGCGACTATTAATCCCCTCCATTTGATGCTCATGTTTTTTTAACGCCCCATGACGAGCATACATTTTACATTTTAAAGCAAACTCGTCATTATTAGTGATGATACAACCAGCATCTCCATAAGCCCCTAAATTCTTTCCTGGATAAAAACTAAAGGATCCTGCAACTCCAAAAGTTCCTGCTCTTTTACCTTTATATTCTGAGAAGTGAGCTTGAGCACAATCCTCAATAATTTCAAGATTATATTTTTTAGCAATAGAAATAATTTTTTCCATTTCACAAATTTGTCCAAATAAGTGAACTGGCATTATTGCTTTAGTTCTTGGAGTGATCGCTTCCTCTATCTTATTTTCATCTATTGAATAAAGATCTGGATTAATATCAATAAAAACTGGTTTAGCACCAGTTTGGGAAATTGTTTCTGAAGAGGAAATCCAACTATTAGCCACAGTAATCACTTCATCGCCCTCACCTATTCCAAGCATTTTCATAATTATATATAGAGAGTCTGTTCCATTTGCAACACTAATGCAATGCTTAACTCCATATAGGGTTGAAAAATCTTCTTCAAATTTCGTTACATATTTTCCTCCTATGAAGGCGGTTTCCTGAATAACCAAACTGATAGCATTGTCGATTTCTTCTTTAATACTATTGTACTGACTTTTTAAATCTACGAAAGGGATTTTCATTTTATATACTTCTTATAAATTTAGCTGGATTACCAGCATAAATACCTGGTTTAACAATATTTTTTGTAACAACAGCTCCTGCACCTACTACTACATTACTACAAATTTCTACAGGCAAAATTGTAGCATTACTTCCAATTGAAACATTATCAGAAATTAACGTATTCTTCCAAAGAGACTGATTTCCTCCCGCGGGTTTGCCTTCAGAAAATAAGTCATTAACAAACATTACACCATGACCAATAAAGCAATTATCTCCAATTGAGACCAATTCACAGATGAATGTGTGGGATTGTATTTTACAATTATTACCTATAAACACACCTTTTTGAATTTCTACAAAAGGACCAACAAAACTATTGCTACCCAGAGTACATTCATAAATATTTACAGGTTCTACAATTTTTACACCCTTACCAATGTTTACATCTCTTATTTGTGATTGGAATACTTTTAATTCTGACATAGCTATTTAACGGTTACTGCCGAACGGTATATTTTATCTATTATTTCAATTGTTTTTAATCCTTCGAATGCGCTAGTTTGTATCGAACCGGAATTGGAAAGAACATCAACAACATTTTCATAAATTTTATCATGATTTGACATTGACCCATGGTAGGTTCCGTAATTGTTTGCAGTATTTCCTATTGGAAGATCTTTAATTTCAAAGTTTTTAATGTTTTGATACTCAAGCTCATTAAGATACTGCCCTCCTATCTTAACAGTACCATTTTCAGCAAAGATGGTCAATGAACCCTCCATATTCTTCTTGTATGAATTCACCGTATAGTTGATTGTTCCAATAGCCCCTTTGTAGAACTCTAGGATTACCGCCCCTGTATCTTCAAACTCAATAATTCCTTGATGAGCAAAATTGCCTATATATGCTTTTGCTTCCCTAACATCACCAATCATCCAATACAAAAGATCTATAAAATGGCTAAATTGAGTAAATAATGTCCCCCCATCCATTTCTTTTGTTCCTTTCCATGAATTAGCATAATAATCTTCATTTCTATTCCAGAAACAACTTAATTGAATGCTATAAATCTCACCTAATACTCCATCATCAATTGCTTTCTTTACAGCAGCAATTGGAGGATTAAATCTGTTTTGTTTAATCGCAAATAGTCTCTTATTTGCTTTTTCAGCAGCTTGAATCATATCACCACAATCCTGAACTGTAATAGCCAAAGGTTTTTCACACAACACATTATACCCCGCGTTTAAAGCGATGATTGAATGTTTTGCATGTAACCCATTGGGACTACAAATTGCTATAATATCAGCTTTTATTTTGGCTCCCAGCATCTCCTCTACAGAATAGTATGCTTTTGTATTGTATTTCTTTGCTAATGCATCTGCTTTCTCTTTATCAATGTCACAAACACCAGCCAAAAGGCCATTATTTATTATGTGCTCAGCATGTCTTTGAGCTATTCGGCCACAGCCTATGATTGCGAAATTTATTTTATCCATATGAGATATCGTTATTTGGTGGAACTTTTTGATCTATTTTATGTGTATTTAAAAATGTAAGGAAAAGAATCAAAGTAATTTCATGGAAATTTCTTGACATGAAATAAAGTGTCTTAATATTAAAGATAAAGAGACAAACGATAAGACTTATAAGTGAATTATAAATAATTCTATCACAAACATCCGTCGAATTTTTAATGGTAGCTCTTAGAATAATTGCTTTTATAAACATAAAGATATATACAAACACGGTTAAGAGCAGACCTATCACTCCAATCATAAATATCAACTTGATATAACCAACATCACTATCTAACGGATTTACAGCATCTCCAAATAAAATTCCAACGATGGATTTAGGGATAAAGAACATTTCAGTTAATGTATCTCCTGAACCTGAAGCAAAAGACTGTGAATAATCCCTATCATTAGTCGCAATTGAAATCAAATTTTGATCTTTTAGGAACGGGAGTGTAGCAACTAATAATGGTACAATAAAAGTAAAAGCAAGATACCCCCCAACTCCAAAATTTCCAATAGCAAACAACTTATAGAGAAATTTTCCTTTAATCAGAAAATATAAATTCAACAAAATGACTACAAGAATCATGATAACCATAACAGAACGCCCCGTAAAAACTCCTGCCAGAACAAATAAATAAATGTATAAAATAGAGGAGATACTAACTTTATTATAAATCAAAGAATAAATAGAAATGAAAAGTCCTATTATACATAAGTAACCTGCCGAATCAAATCCTGCTGACAAACCGAAGGCCCTCAGCATAAAAATACTCTTGTCAAATCCAGTTAACGCCATCATAGCAGTCTGCAACTGCGGAAATATAATTTGCAAAATAATAAATATTGCATGCACACCAATGGTATTTGAAATCACTTTAATTATAAATTCAGATTTTAGAGGATAGTTTATTATAAACAGCCCAGTACAAAATGAGGTGATCAGGCATCTTATTAATCTCAGAACAACATAGTTATCAGGAAATCCGTTTACATATGATATAATAACAGAATAAATTGCTAAAAAAAGAGTAATAGAAATAATCACTAAAAATGAATAATTAAGCATTATTCTGCCCCTAAATAAGACTATTAAGAATAAGAAAAAAGAAGCAATCACACTTGTGTCTAATGCTCCGAGTTTTGGGCCCAGAATTACTAAAAACAAAAGTCCACTGATTGATAATTTACTCACTTAATAATGCATTAACAATATAACTGTAAATACTTTTGGGTTACGGTATCAAGAGAGAATTCTGAATTAGCATAATTAACAAATTTCTCCTTATCGTTCACCCCCAGTTTATTTATGAAGTCTCCAAACTTACAACTAAAATCAGAATCATCAATTTCTAATACAAGTCCAAGATCATTAACTTCTACAATTCCTTTCGCTGCTCCAGCATGCTTATTAACTACTACAGGCAATCCACATGCAAAGTATTCAGTCAATTTAACACCAAGTCGGGAGAAGCTATCTGGCATTTCATTCATCACTTGTATTCCAAAATCCGAAGCAGACAGCCAACTTCTCATCTCTTGATGAGAAGAGGAAATAATCTTATATGATCGATCAGGTAGATACCCCTTTAATTCATTTTCAAGAATATCCTGATTACTATTCGTGATAATTAGAAAAAAAAGATCATTATCTAACACTAACATTTTTTTAAAGTATTCACGATATATTCTTATATCATTCCAAAATGAAACACTTATGCTTCCAATGTAAACCATTACCTTTTGACTTTCCCACTGCATTGTTCGCCTAATCTTATCTCTTGACTCAGAACAGAAATGCAATACATCAGTATTTACATTACATGGAATATATCTCACGCTTGACCCTGGGCATTTTTTTTGATAATAGTCTACAATTGGTCTACTTACACCAATAGAGTATGTCGCGATCTCAAGGATTTTTTTTTCATTTTCTTCCCAAATATTAAAAATTCGATCATTAAAGTTAAATTTCCCCAAAGTTATGCACTCTAATGGATAAAGACTTCTCCCATCAAAAATGACCTTCATGTCTTTAAATGATCTTTTCATCTTCACGGCACATAAAGCTGCAAAGTAACCTCGCGAATGCAGCACACTAAATTTATTAAACTTTAAAACAATAAATAGAAACAGACTTACAAAGTTTTCAGAAAGCTTAAGCAAAAAAGGATTGGAAAAAAAATGACGCTCGGGAATTGCAAATGGATAAGACCGAAATTTTATTCCATCCTTTAATAAAATAGCCCTCATATTTTTTAACTCTTTAAAATATGCAATATAGATCCATGGTTGCCAAAATGCCACTATTGTAATTAAAAGATCCGGCTTTTGTTTTTTTAAATTTTTAAGTAAACTTATTACCTGACTGTTAATTAGTCCAGACATGGGTCTTTCATTGTATAGAAAATACCCTATTGAGTTCTTCATTATTTTCTTTTCAGTATTTTTTTTGCAAGAGAAACCAATGTCTTATAATATTTACTTTTTAAAATTGCACCATAATAGGAGGGGTAATCGTAATATGATTTTATAGGCAAATCCATAATTGATTGAAACTCCTCATGAGAGATCCCAAATTTCTTAAGTATATATTCCTTATCGTTATTCTGATCTCCTAGCGGATAAGGTGCTTGCATTAATTCATCTAATGCTTCATTTCTTGTAATCTCTCCAGAACAAATTAAACTTGAAAGGTGCATTTTTCGCTTATCAAATCCAAACTTCACTGGCAATATATAACTCTGAAAAAATTTCGTATAAGTAGACTCAAAATGCTTTCCACCATAATCTTTCCACCCAAGTTCTTTAGCAATAATTTCTTTAGCTTCGTTCTTATTATAATCTACATAATTGAGAATACTAATCCATTTTTTTGACACTGTATCTTCTAAAATAGTTAAAAAATTGCCATGTGGATATGTTTTAATTTTTTTCGTTCCAAATATCCGCTGCACATTCTTTATATATTTCCAATCTGAATGTCCTTGTGACCACATTGGAGGATGATGACTTTCCGTTTTCTGATTTATTCCATTAATCACATGATTAATCTTATATTTCTTCCCAAGCTTCCTTAAAATTGTAAAAATAGCATGATCTGTAGGAATTTCAGAATCTGGAGTAGATGCCTTAAGAAATGAAAGTTGAATATCTCTAAATTCCTCCCAATCTATAACGTAAGTAAATAAATCAATATCAAGCTTTTTTACAATATTCTCTATATTTTTTACAGAAATCTCTGAATTCCATCCGTTATCTAGGTGAACAGCTAAAGGCCTTAATCCATAGACCTTCTTAACAAGATAGGCTACATAGGTACTATCTACTCCTCCACTTAACCCTATGATGCAGTCATAATCCTTGCCTTGCCCATCTACTTTTATTTTAGCTATTAAGTTTTCGAGTTGTTCATTTGCATCATGACCTTTAGGTAAAAGAGCCATCTTCTTATCGTATAAATGACAATGATTGCATACACCATCAATATCAAAAAATATTAAAGAATCCGAGGTGTCCATTACGCATTTTGAACAGATTTGGTAAGTTTTATTATGAATTTCAGTCATTAAAATCAAGGATTATTGACAAAGATATAGTATTAATCTAATATTTCAGTAAGCTCTTCACGAGTTGGATAAGTAATAAGAACCGCTTTATGCCTGCCATGAAATACAAACATACTTCCTGCTGCTACAGCGGATGCCCCCCCTTCAGAAACTGCTAATCCAAAATCAGAAATCTCACCTGCACCCCCACAAGCAATCACCGGAATATTTACTGAAGATGTAATTAATTTAATCAATTTAGTATCATATCCTGTCATAGTTCCATCAGCATCCACAGAATTAATCATTAATTCTCCTGCTCCATTCTCCTCCATAAGTTTTGCAAAAGCTACAACATCATTCTTAACATTTACATTTCCCACATTTGAGTGCAATTTATATTGGCCTAATAGATTTTTTTTGACATCAATGGAAACGACAATTGTAGAACTTCCAAACACAGCCGATGCTTCTTTAATAAAATTCGGATTTTCAAGCGAATAAGTATTAATTGCTACTTTTTCGACTCCTGATTTTAAAATATCTCTAATTGTATTAATATTTCTTATCCCTCCCCCATAACAAAATGGCATAAAGCACTCTGTAGCTAATTTATTGATTAGCTCTATTGAAGGCAGTCTATTTTCCTTTGAAGCATTAATATCAAGAAAAATTAGTTCATCAACTTCCTTTTCATTAAAAATCTTTATTGCATTTATTGGATCTCCAATATATTTGGCATTCTTAAACTTAGTTGTCTTTACCAAACCGTGATCCTTTAGCAGTAGAAGAGGGATAACTCTTGTTCTTAACATTTTAGTATTTCTGATGAAAATTTCTTAACAACTCCATGCCAAACCTATGGCTTTTCTCTGGATGAAACTGGACTCCCAATATATTTTGTTTTTGAAAAGCACATGTAAAAGTCCTACCGTAATTAGTAGATGCAATTTCCTCGGCCTGATTTTGTAACTCCACAAAATAAGAATGCACATGATAAAACCTCAGTTCTTCTTCCTCTCTCATAAACAATTTAGATTCATTTGTCGGCCTAACAATATTCCATCCCATATGTGGAACTTTTAATTTTTGATCAGTAAAATTAAATTTACGTGTATTTGCATCAATCCAGCCCAAACCTTTACAATCGCCCTCCTCACTGCAATTCGTCATTAACTGCATCCCAAGACATATACCCAAGACAGGAACCCTTTCTTCCAAGACTTTTTTGTTTAACACTTCAATCCAGTTATTCTCACTTAATCCTCTCATTGCTTCATCAAAAGCTCCAACTCCAGGCAATATAAGTTTTTCCGCATCCAGGCATTCTTCTGGGGATTCTATAATTTGAGATTCTACTCCCAATTTTTTCAACATATTTTGGATAGACCCCAAATTACCCATCCCATAATTTATAATATGAATCATTATGCTTTATTTTTCTTGATAAAATTTCTATATGATTCCTCCCAGCCCTTTCTCCAATAATAATTGACAGCTTCATCGTCAACAGAATAATTTTCAAATATAATTCTAATATTGGCTAGAGAGAATACTTTAAAATATTTGATTTGAGAATTAAAATACGTTCTTGTATACGAAGAATCATATAGATATACTCTCTTCTTCAACGCAATCGCTTCAAAAATAGTTGTCGTTAATTCTCCTAGTATTATTTCAGATTGGGCAATAGATTCATACAAGTTACCTAAATCTAATTTCACTCCTTTGCTAATTAATTCTCCATAACGCAGAAAAACATCTTCAAATTCCTGTGGATGTGGCCTATATACAACATTATACAAAGGACTCTTTATCTCTAACAACGAATTCAAAAGGGCCTTTGTCTCATCCACCGTAACTCCTGATCCCAAAACCAATATCTGCTTTAATAAATCAACAGCTTTTAATTTCTTTAAAGATTCTTCCAAATGAGGATTACCTAGAATATACTTCTCATTGGGGACACTAATACTGTTTGCCCAAAATTGACCATAGCAAAACAGCGTATCCGGCATATACTTTTTATAAAAATCGTTACATGAAATTTTACTTCCATAGTTGTAAGCGGGATGGTTTTGATTAATAAAACCATGCTGGGGCTCTACTACTTTTACTTTAAGATCTTTTGCTGCCCTTATAAGACTAGCTTTTTCAAGTCCATAATATCCGTCTTCAATAATTAACATATTAATATCCTTGGATTTAAAAAGATACTTATAGAGATAATAATTTGGCTTCATTCTAAGAATACTCTTTACAAGATGCTTTCTGATAACTTCGTCATCCATTTGCATTTCGAATTTGGTCATATCTCTATTTATCCAATTTAAGAGGTTCGATATTTCGATGTAGGCAGCCTTTGATCGCTTTCGGGAAAAGAAAATATCAAATCTGGCTACAACCTCAGAAAATATATTAAGCCATAACTTGGAATAAGTTTTGTGTGACCTAGGGGTTAAATGGCAGAATCCGATTGGATCCTCTATTGTCCTAACGTCCCGAGAATCATGATAAAAAAAATAATCAACAATGCGATTGAAGTATTTGCCATTAACATCTTTAATATTGGAGGTACTTGTATTAAAAATTAACAACGATATCTTACCCCCCCAGAAAGGACATGCTCCAAAAGCTTTTATCAATCCAGTCAATTTCTGGCGCAAACTATATGCATTCGAAACACTTCTAGGATTATCCAGTTTATTGTATTTATCTATAAAGTATTGTAAAATTACAATTCTAACAGTTGGCCAAATTAGTAATCCATCAAATTGTTGATCAATAATCTGCTCATCATTATCTAAAGTATCTATTAATTCCGTGACTTTCATTTATATTTTATATCTCTAAAATATTTCGCTTTAATGTAGAAAATAGTCCAAGTTATTAATGAGATGCAAAGAATTAATTTATACATCCAATTAATATCTTTTAATATATAGGCAAGACCTGTAAAAAAAGAAATAGCTATTAACCATAAAATCGGATAATTTTTATTTTGATCTAATTCTTTAAACACCTTAAGAAAATATCCAAAGAACCCGATGTACATCAACGCAAAGAAAGTGGTAACTGCTGCTATTTTATACCCATAGATTGGAATAAGTATAACATTCAAGACAAGATTAATCAAGCCACCTACCAGACTTATTTTCCACAGCTGATTAGTTTTATTATGAAATTGTAACCTGTTTACTACATTCCAGTACAATGGTCTATAGCTATATCCCATAATTATAATAATAGACAAATCATAAGATTGTTGCAGATCCCTATTATTAATAAAAATAAGAAATAATTCTCTCGACCATATCGCAATCAGAAAAGGTCCAATCAGAAAAAGTAATTGAAGAAATTGCGTTAATTGAAGTATTTTATTCTCATTTGCTTCTAATTTTTCTGAATACATCTTAAGATACATTGGACCAACCGCCATGCCAACAGCATTCCCGAAAATATCAATATAATTCCCCCACATGTAAGCAACATTATACAAGCCAATATTCTGTGTACTAACATTATTTTGGCTCATTACCATTCGATCTGATGCGCCTAATAAATAAGCAGAGTAATTATGAGGCAGCATCGGCAGTGATAATTTAATCCTCGGTTTTAACCATCTCAACCGCAAAGCTCTGATGGGATGCAGTTTTTCTTTATAAATTATTACACAATAAAAAATTCCAGAAAAAAAAGCAGAAAAAAAAGCAGAATAAAACCAACCCATATACCCCTGCCCAATCATAATTACGCAATACAATTGAATTACTATTGCGATGAAGCCACTAATCATTGAAATAGCCGCCAATGTTAAAGGTTTTTCTGCTAATTGCAAGTATCTAGCTCCAATTTGGTTTGGTATATCTAGAAATAAAGATTGAAATGCTATTAACATTAGTATAATGTATCTATTGTCAGCAGCCTCTTCCGGCATGACCCAATAAAGAACTAAAATTTGTATTACTGTATATAAAACTCCGAAAAATAATAAGAAGGTATTAATCTGTCTCCATACCCATTTCCATCGAGAAGGGTGTTGGTAAAAAGTATTTACCATAGGAGCTATCATGCCCATATCTCTTGCGGCCGAGAATAACAGCGCATAAGCCATTATTGATCCCCATACTCCAAAATCATTTTTACTTAAATATGGAGTTAAAACGGGCAATAAAAAAAAACCCACAACTTTTGGTAATTGAGGCCCTACTGCATATATAACCGATGTTCTTAAAAGCTTTTTAAACAATTGATTTAATTCTTAATGATTTGGGGTTCTGTCTATAGTGACAAACCTGGAAAATGTCTTGAGCTGTTTCTCAAGATTGTAATTCCAAGACATTGAGGGAGGCACATATATCGCATGCAAAGGTAATATTTAAATTTTAGTACAAATGAGGTGGTTTAAGCATGCCATTGCTTAGAATTGTTTCCGCAACGGCCCAATCCAAAGGAGAGTCAATGTCAATTGAGTAAACATCCTCCATTTTATATTTAATAACCTTTTTAAAATCATTCATGGAGTTTAAAAAAATTGATTTAGTATTTATAATGTAAATTGAACCATTCATTGAATATACATCCGGGCATTGTTGTCGGGATATATAATCGGATTTTTTTGATTGGATCAAGTAACCTTGATCATCCTCTTCAAACAACGTATAATAAGGATTTTCTTCACTGACTTTTACGGATACAACCATATCTATTTTCGGACTAAATAGTCTTTGCATCTCTAATAAGTCAGATTCCTTTCTAAAAGGAGATGTTGGTTGAAGCAAAATTACAGCATCGAATATTTTACCTTTTTGGGTCTTATAATAATTTAATGCATGAATTATTACTTCCTGACTAGATGAATTGTCCATCGACAATTCTGGAGGACGAATAAATGGAACATCTAATCCGGAATTTCTGGCAACTTCAGCTATTGACTTATCATCAGTGCTTACACATATATTTTCTAAATTATTATTAAAATGAGAGGCAAATTCAATTGTATACTCAATTAATAATTTATCACCCAAAGGTTTAATATTCTTGCCGGGGATGCCTTTTGATCCGCCTCTAGCTGGAATCAGGTAAAGAGTTTCCATTAGTTATAACTTAATATGTTTAATATCTTCCTGTGCCTTTTGAAAGTCCTCGTACCGACCGATATCTAACCAATAAGATAAAATTGGATAATTTACTATTTTTAAACCTTTCCCAACAAGCATCTCAATTAAATCAGTGGCATCCATTCGATCTCCACGGACTATTAAGTCTAAAAATTGCTTTTTAATGAGGTATATACCGGCATTAGAATAGTAAGTATAAGTTGGCTTTTCCTGTATAGAGGTAATTTGATTTTCTTCAGTCTCAATAACCCCATATGGTATATTTACACGATAAGGGACTGTTGCAACTGACATATCTGCACCTTGGCGAATAAATTCAGCATAAAAATCATGAAAATCTATATTAGTCAAAAGATCGGAATTCATTATTAATATATCATTATGATTATACTTTTCCACCAGCGCTAAAGCACCTAGCGTACCTAAGGGTTCATTCTCCCATACATAACCAATATTCAAATTTTTTGATGACCCATTTCCTAGATAATTCTCAATTTGCTTCCCGAGGTATCTCAAAGAGATTGTGATATCCAAAATTCCAAAATTACCTAACCGGTCAATATTATGCTCTATTATGGGTTTTGACCCAATCATTAGCAATGGCTTCGGTGTAGCTAAAGTTAAGGGCCTCAATCTAACTCCTTCACCCCCTGCCATAACAACTGCGTGTAGTGGGAGAAGGCATTTATACTCGTCAATATTAATAACACCAATAACTTTACCATCAGTATCGACTAAAGGAATAATGCTTATTAGCTTCTTCTTTAGTAAATTAAAGTTTTCAGGGGTTAATTCATTGCTTCTTAACTTATAAGTGTTAAGTTGAATAAATTCCATAATATCACTACTAAAACTTAAGCCCTTTATAAAGCCTCTTCTTATATCTCCATCTGTTATTGACCCTAATAAGACATCTTTACTATCTACAAGAAATAAGACCGCAATTCTACCTAAATCGTTTAATTTTTTTAAAATATCATGAACGGATATTCCTTGATAAATTAAATGTTCTTTATAATCCATTGTTTTCTTCAGTTAGTCTATAAAATTGGAGTACATTTTTCACGTCTTCGTAGCTATCAGACCCAAAATCATTTCTCCAATCACGAATTAAGGAATTATATATACTTTGTATGTGAATTCGTTTTCCTATAAAAAAAGGAGTAGTATTTGTAGAAAAATTAGATTTAAACTTAAAGAGTTGATCCTCTCTAGAGTTACTTAAGCCTCCCCCAAGATTCAAATACTGAATAGAGTTTTGATTTGCCCAGAAAGATATCTTAGATAGTAAGAGATTGGTGGCTGATACTTTCGTGAAATTCAAATTACGTCCAGAGAGGTAATAAGTTAAGATCCCTCCAGAGGCAAAGAATAGAGATGAACAATACGTAACTCCATCTTTTGTAATTGTTCCTAAGAAAATCTGATCCTCCAGTTTTTTTGCCAGATCTTGAAAAAAAGATTTGGCAAAAAAATAATAAGATGACGCTGAAGCATTTACCATTGTTTCCAAATAAATATTATAAAATTCATCATAATTCTCCTTATAATCCAATATTTGAAATTCGTACCCTTCTTTTTCAAGCTTTCTAACTAAGTTCCTATTGGTTTTAGAAAATTCCTTTGTCCAAATATCTTCTAATGATTGAGATGTATTTAGAACCACAAGTGTTCGGTTATTCGAGTTTTCAATGTTTACTTTAAAATACCTTTCTCTGTTATAGATATAGTGATACCTAACAAATTCTGTTACAATATTTTGTGCTTTTGCATAATCTATAAATGCCTTTTCTGCATCTAAAAACAAGTTATCATCGTTACAAAAAGGGCCACAATAACCATAAGGAGAGGTGATATCGTAATACCCCGGATACTTACTACTAATAGATCTTCTGATATAAGGATAAATAAAAACCTTATTCCTATACTTAAAAGTAAACACTTCGAATATACCTTTATGAAGGTCTGCATCTATTTGAAGAAATTCAGGCGTATAATATATATCCAAATTTAGATTAGTCTCATCTAAGAATGTCTTATATTCATTTATACTTTCAAGAGTAAATATAATTGGCTTTAACATATAACTAGTAAGTTGATTTCTTCTCCAATAGATTTCTCTTCTCCATATTTCTAAGAAAATCCAATATTATGTTAACAGTATTTTCATTCCTATACAAATTCGGCTTATTTAGGTATTGAAATTTGAAGTCCTCCGATAATACAAAACTAAGATCTTCCAATATTGTAGGTATATCCACCGAACTATTGTAAACATTTGGATTTGCAAAGCGTCCTTGCTGCCGTTTTCCGATGTTTAAAACTGGCACATTAAAAGATTGAACTTCTACCAATCCACTGGATGAATTTCCTAATACCAATAAGCAATACTTTACCAAAGAAAAATATTTATATTTCCCTAAGTTTTGGATGTATACAATTTGCTTGACTTGCTTAGATAAAGATTCCAACATCGCGTTAATATCATTTCCACCATGGTCAAAATTTGCACTTGTTATTACAATTTGTATATCTTCATTTTTAATGATTTCTTTTAAAAGACTATAAACAAATTCAGCAGTAATATCATTATCAATAGTTTCAGGATGAAAAGTTGCACAAATAACTTGTTTATTTATATCTAAGCCTAAGTTTTCAAAAAGCTCTTCTTTTGATAATAAATCTAGATTAACTATTTCATCTAACCCTAATTCTCCGCAAACAGCAATGCGCCAAGGTTCCTCTCCCATCTTGATCAGATTATCCTTAAACATTTCTGTTGCTACAAAATGTATATGCGACATTTTTGATATCCCATTCCTTATCTGATTGTCAATTGCACCTTCACTAACCTCCCCTCCAGAAATGTGAGCAATTGGAATATTTAAGATTAATGCACAACTAACAACAGGTAATAACTCAAAACGATCTCCAATAACGATTAAAAAATCAGGTCTAGCACTGGCCAAATACCTGCCCATATCACATGTTAAGACTGATAAGGATCGGGTTAAAACATCCGGTTCATTATCAGAAAACAAAAATGGAAACCTGGCTGTAATTTTATGCCCATCTCCTATTATTTCATTGATCGTATTTCCAAATTCTTCACTTAAATGCGCCCCACCAACCAAAAGATCTAAATGAAAATCCGATGCTTTGGAAAACGCTCGGATTAGATAATTTAAAGACCCATACTCTGAACGTATTGAGGTAAAAATCGCAACTTTACAAAGTTTATTCAAAATCCAAATCCCCCCAAGTTAAAGCCTCATTAACATTAATATCTCTTCTCAGTTTTTTTCCGATACAAATATCTAAATTGGAAGAGGATATCCCCTTTTCAGGGCGTTTAGCATTAAGCATTTCCTCTGATATCCTTGTGCCTTTCAAAACAGATTCCTTAAAATACAGACCTTTTGAAACAACTTTTTTTGTCTCTTTTTCAAGTTCCTGAATCTCCTTTCTTCCTGAGCCTGCCATTGCTTTTTCAATAATCCGAATTTCCTTAACTAGCATCTTCAATTCGTCTGGTGACATCGAAGCTTTATGATCTGGCCCAATCATATTTTGATCAATTGTAAAATGTTTTTCAATAATTTCGGCTCCCAAAGCAACCGCAGCCAATGAAACACTTATACCCTCAGAATGATCCGAATACCCTACTTTAGTCTTGAAGGCTTCTCTTAAAGTACACATCGCTTTCAAATTTATCGTTTCATAAGGCGCGGGATAATTAGACGTACAATGTAATAGTACAACTGATTTCGCGCCAGATTCAATCAAAGCATTATATGCATTTTCAACATCACCAAGATTAGACATTCCAGTAGACAAAATAACTTCCATTTTTTTTTTGCCAATTTTCCGAAGGGAGGGAATATTTGTTATCTCTCCAGACCCAACCTTTATTAAAGGAATATTCAATTTATCTACTAAAAAATTTAAGCTTTTCTCTTCATCCGGAGTTGATAGAAACTTTACACCTTTCTCAATTGAATACCTATTCAACTCTATAAAATCATCATAGCTAAGCTCTAAGCTTTTCAACATCTGATACTGAGTAGTTTCTTCTCCGTCATTCTTTTTTTGATATTCAGCTTTCGGCGCATTTTCATCTAATAACAACTCAGTAACCCAGGTTTGAAATTTAACATAATCGACACCGGCCTCTGCACCAATATCTATAAGTTTTTTAGCTAAATGTATATCCCCATTGTGATTGACACCTGCCTCACCAATAATGACAACTCTTCCCATTTCTTATTTTTTACAAATTATATTCCATTCGTGGACCACATTCGCTCCATTTTGAACACTATATTCAGAATAATCTATTGATAAAATTTTAAAATACTTTCCATATAAACTTTTAATCGTTTCTCTAGAAGATAACCTAACAAAACCTTTCCCCTCTAGCGGACCTGAACTAACATTAGAATATTCTAGGTTAATATTTGGGGCCGATGTATTACCTATATACATACTATCTGAAAATGTTCTACTATAAAACATTCCATCAGATTTCATCGTCCGGAAAATTTCTTTCATTATTATATCGGAATTCTCATAACTATTAGAGTAAATACATTCATTATCAATTACAGCATCAAAAAACATATCTGGAAATGGCAAATCAATAATATCCGCAATATTTAAGCTCACATCAAGTCCTTCATTACTCATTCTTTTCCTAGCTTTTTCAATTCCAACCTCGCTACCGTCTACACCAAAAGCACTAAATCCTTCTCTGGCAATAAACCAAAGATTTGCTCCTGTACCACACCCCACTTCAAGAATTTTAATATGTTTTCTGTTCTCTTCATTAATTTTATAAAAATTACGCGCAATAAACTGAATTATGTGTTCAGAAGGATACTTACCCCATTCTTGACTTGAAAAAATTTGATCCCATTTAGGATCCCAACTTTTCTTATTCTGTTCTTTTATGCTTTTCATATTAATTCAAATTAAATCATGATTTTACATTCAAAAAACTGAAGTTAGATTATAATTTATAAATTGTTCATAAGGACATAAATAAATTATATAAATTCAGGTCTTACACTACTAGGAATATTTACTAGTCTATCCGCCAACCACTCGCTATTTGTCAAATCTTCTTTTTGTGCATTTGAGAACATTGGAAGTTTATGCATTAATTCCCAAACCGGTCTAGACATAACACCATTTGTATTTGAATACTCCAAAAATGCATTGCGTTGCTCAACATTATCGAAAATAATAGAATTTAACCAATAATTGGCTTCAGCCTCCTCTATTTCGGTAACAAATGATATCCCACTGGCATCAAAAAAGTTCTCATATATTTTTGCGAGCGCTCTTTTGTTTTTAACAAATGAGTTTAACTGTTCCAATTGGGCACAGGCAAGTGCTGCATTTAAATTTGGCATTCGATAGTTATATCCAATTTCATCGTGCAAAAAAGCCCATTTATGAGGTACTTTAGCTTGAGTGGTTAAATGTTTAGCTCTTTTAGCAATTTCAGGATCATTTGTTATTAATGCACCTCCTCCTCCACATGTTACTGTTTTATTACCATTAAAACTAAACACACCAACTTTCCCTCTAACTCCCGTATGTTTACCTTGATAATAACTTCCTAAAGATTCAGCAGAATCCTCAACTAATGTTATATTCCATGTATCACAGATTGTAGAGATTTTATCGATTCTACAAGGGAATCCAAATGTATGCATTGGAACACATGCCTTTATCCTCCTATTGCTTAATTTATTATATGTAAACCCGTCATCTCGTATTTCCGCATACTCAATTAAGAACTTCTCAAGTGCATCAGGAGAAAGCCCCATTGTATCTCTATCAACATCTACAAAAACCGGATTTGCTCTACAATAACTTATTGCATTACAAGTAGCGATAAAAGTAAGGCTTTGCGAAATAACCTCATCATCGCCGATAACTCCAGCAAGAATCAATGCCATATGTAAAGCATTGGTTCCGTTAACGGTGGCTATGGCATATTCGGCACCTGTAATTGAACACATCATTCTTTCAAATTGATTAACATATTCTCCTACCGAGGAGACAAAAGTTGAATCAATAGCATCAATTAAATAGGCCTTTTCATTACCATTAAAAACAGGAGCATGCAAGGGAATAAATTCTTTATTCGGATATTGTAACTTAACAAAGTCACAAACTTGTTTAAAAGATTCTGTTTCAATCATAAAATCTACATCTTCGCATCTAAGTACTTTCCTGTCTCCTTATGTTCAAATCCAGGAATCATGTAATGAAATAATTGCACAATATCCTGTTTATTCCACCTGTTTTGTGCTTTAATTTTAATTATCGAATCTTTGAAAAACTGAAGTTTAGAATTATCGAAATTAAGCTCATTTTTGATTACTCCAAGATTTTCAAACCTATCCATATCTAGAACCTCTTCACTTGTATAAAACTCTTCAAAATCCTTTTCACCTGTTGTATCACTACTGGCAAATAGGCAAGGCCATTTTCCTTTTTGTGGTAACGTTTTTACTAGTTCTCTAGCCTCGTCTTCATTTTCACATAAATAAGGCTCATATCCTAGCCCTTTTAAATATTTCACAGCAATATCTGCAAAGGTGATCAGGTGTAGACTTTCACTTAGTTTTGGGAAGAAAACATCGCGGTTCTCTCCGAAAATACAAGACATCAGACAAAGTTCTCCAGACTCCTTTGGTATTACGAAATATCGTTTAACATCGTTAGGAGCTACGATAGGCTGTAGCTTTTGAATACGTTGATTGAAACCATGAAGCAAAGAACCATCAGAAAAAGCAACATTCGCAAAACGTGCAGTCGAGATGCTTATATCCTTACTTCTACGCATCAAAAACATCTCCATAATTCGCTTCGATGCACCCATCATATTAACCGGATTAGCAGCTTTATCTGTCGATACGCAAAAATATTTCTTAACCCCTTTAGAAATTGATTGATTTATTGTTTTCTCAGTATTAAAAATATTTACCTCAATCATTCGCATCAAAGTATATGGGTCCTTTTCACTTCTTACATGCTTTAATGCAGATAAATTTAAAACATAATCATAATAGCCATCCGATTCTATGAACTTATCATATTCAATGGACCCAATATCTAAGGCAAATGTTTGAAAGTCCCCTTCTATATAACCGAAGGAACTTCTGATGTCCCGAACCAATTCAACCATATTGTTTTCACTTATATCAACAATATGAAGCTTTTTAGGGTTCCTCTTGAAAATTTCCTTTGCCACCGCCTGCCCAATTGAGCCAGCACCTCCAATGACTAAGAATCGGGAACCTGAAACAATTGTCCGTAATTTTTCATGATAATTAACTACATCATCACTAAATAATTCCTGGCCTCTACCTATTAGGTGTAATATATTCATTAAAAAAAATAAAAATGCTTACTAATCGTTTAATATTTTCCGAAGAATCCGCTTAAACACTAGGAAAACAAAAGCAAAAAAAACAAATGCCATTCCTCCTACTATTCCTCCTTTTACTTTGCCAAGCCGCTCCTTTTCTAAGGGAAGAACAGGCTGATCAATCACTTGAATTAATGGTGTCTCTCTTAATAGAGACATTTTAGATAGTTCTAAATTCTTAACCAATTCCGCGAGGATTGCCTTATTTGTTTCTGCACTGAATTGAGACCTCTGCATTGGCGCGGAGCGCTGTACTTGACGAGTAGGATTCAAATTTGGAGTAGCGTCTAATACAACAGCAGCAGAATAAATAGCGCCATTCATTACAGATCTAACAGAATCAACTTTTCGTTGCAAAATATTTACATTGTTTAAAGACTTCTTAGTCTTAGTTTGCACGTAAAATTCGTTTACATGATTTACAATCTCGTTATTAAAGGCTTCTGAAAAGAATTCGTCATTTGATTTTACTTCGGCACTTATAATACTTAATTTCTTGTCTGGCTTAAATACATTCAAATAATTCTTGTAAATATCCATCACTATTGTACCTAAAATACTATCTTGTAAACGATTATTAGTCGAAAACCTATCAAATTTAAAATTCACTAGATCTGGATTTTTTCTCCAGGATTTTCGGAGATCATTAAATTCGACAAATCTATCGACAAGCAATTGCTTTTTCTCGTGAAACTTAACTTCAGTCAGCAATGCTTTTTCTATCATATTACGGGATTTATATAATTCCAATATATTATCACCCTTAAATATTCCATTTCCAGCTCCCCCCCCAATGTCTAAACCGACCATAGATGCCAAACCAGCATACTGAGCCATCCCATCTCCTCCGTCTCCACTTTCTAAGACAAAAGTTGTTCTCGCTATGTAGACTGGTTGTTTAAAATATGCATAAGAAAACCCAAGAATACCCCCAACAAAACCAAAGCCAAGCACAACAATCCAATTAGATAATAGGTAAAGATATAAATTTCCTAATTTTAACATAACGTCCTTTAGAGACATCTCATCACGATGACCTTTGCTTCCTCCATCTACAAAATCTCTTGTTGCCATATCATTAACCATTCTATCTTAGTAAACTAACTACTATCGCTGCCAAAGATGCAAAAGCTGTACTTATGCCAATCCAAGCCTGAACATTCATCTTCTCTCTTTCAGCACGTTTTGGCACAAAAATCTCAGCTCCTGGTTTCACCTGGGGGTAATTATTAAAGAACAAAAATTTCTTAGCTGCCGCAACTGATCCATTAGAATATACGATATAAGCACCTCTCTTGTATGCATTATAACTATATCCTCCCGCACCATCAACGTAACCTTTAAAGCTCCTCCCCTTAATGTAAACTATACTGTTTGGCTTCAAAACTTCTCCGGTTACCCTTACCGTTTGAAGTTCCTTAGGAACACGTATTATATCCCCATCTTCAACAATCAAATCATTTCTGGACAATGGCTTTTTTAAGATTTTCTCCAAATCAATACCAACAAGATCACTACGCAGCACCTGTAAATCCTTTTCTATTGTGGTGGTATCTTTAGCCCCCGATTGCTTTAAGCGTTGCAAATTCATCAATTTTTCTTTCTCTTCCTTTCTTCTCTCCAGACTATCGGCAGCTCTTGCCGCAGCTCCACCCGTACGTTTCAGAGATGCTCCATCTACATAAGCCAAAGGACTTAGGCCGCCTGCTCTTTTCATAATATCTGAAATTCGCTCGTCCTTTTTAGTAATGGTATAAGTTCCTGGATAAAGCACTTCTCCTTCAACTTTAACCTGTCTTTGCACCTGATAGCTTTCAGAACTACGGATAGAA
>Ga0157370_10002541_pt1 | contig 21933 bp, 19 predicted proteins | sample C35metaG_FD_113463 | JGI IMG/M metagenome (GOLD analysis project Ga0157370, IMG submission 113463) | Corn rhizosphere microbial communities from Kellogg Biological Station, Michigan, USA - C3-5 metaG | ecosystem: Host-associated > Plants > Roots > Rhizosphere > Soil | place: USA: Michigan...
ACCTGGTGCCGGCGGTGACGGCGGTGATGGATTACCTGATCTTCGGCAATCGGCTGGCGTTGTTGAGCCTGCTGGGGATGGGGTTGATCATCGTTGGGTTGGTGTTTGTGTTCCGTAAAGGCTAGGTGATGGCACTGCCCTCCTTCGTGGCTGCCAACGGAGGAGGGCGGGCTGCGCAAAGGGTTATTGCTGAGAGAGAGCGGTTGCAAGGGTGTCCGCCATACGTTTCACATATTCGCGTAGTTCAGGCACGGCTGTCGCCTCCCAGTCACGGGCTTGGAGGAGAGGGCCAACATAATACAACCATCGTGATTCCACTCCATTGTGATCCACCAGTGCTCCGGAGGGCGCGATCTCCATGCCTATTCCGAGTGCATCGGGTTTCAACTGGCCCCTAGTTCGCAGCGACGCAAGCAATGGGTCGTCCAGTTGTCGAATATCGAATGCTGGAGTCGTGCAATTGATCACGGCCTTAACCTCAATAGTGTCCTCGTTCTTTGCGCCACGGCGCCGCAGATGAACGGTGACACTTTCTGATCCGGACTCGTAGCCTGTCACGCGTCCGGCGAAGAGCTTGAGCTTGCCACGTTGAATCTCAGCCAGCATGCGGGCGCCTGACTGCGGGGCGCAGCGGTGACGATGGGTGTCCCAGTATGGGCGAACGTGACGAAGGAAGCGCTGACGTTCAACAATGGGCAGTGCGTGCCACAACTGTGCTGTTGCTGATCGTAGCCCGCCAATCACGTCTCTCCAGTCATCTCCCTTGCAGGTCTGCAGCTTTATCGCATTGCGAACTGCCCTGACATAATGACGAGTTGTGCAGTTCGTGAGCATTTGCTGGGTAAGTTGCCCATCATAGTGGGGGTGTGAGTTCAATATTCGATGGGGTTGAGGAGCGAGGCCGCGACGAGAAATCACATAAATCATCCCCTGATGCCCGCGGTCGCGTAGGTCAAGTACTACGTCCAGCATGGTCAGTCCGCTGCCAATAAGCAGTACGGCAGCATTGGCGTCAATACTAGCTAAGGCGTCGGGTTGCCATGGATCGTGCAGATACCGAGGGTCTTCGTAAAATAATCTGTGTGCCGCTGCACTTGATGGTTGTTGACGAGCGCAACTGCCGGTGCTCAGGACGATATGGTCAGCGTAAAGAGAGTCACCGTTTTTCATCAGCAGGTGAGCCCTATGGCGTTCGGTGTCATATGAAACTTCCACGACCTCGCCTGTGACATTGCGTAGCTCGCTTCCTGGAGCTGCATTCTTCGACGCATCGTTCAATAAGGTTTCAAGGTAGTCGCCATAGAGTTGCCTCTGAACAAAAGACCCTGGGGTGACCTCGGGAGCATAGCGCTTGGCGAATTCATAAAAGCCGTCGCTCTCATCGTTGGTCAGGGCATTCATCCTGCCTGCCGGTACGTTCAGTACGTGTGATGAGGTACGCGTACCATAAGCGACGCCACGAGCCATGGCGCCGGGCGGGCTGATCAGCAAGATTCTAACGGGGGCGGCCAATGAGCTGCGCAATAAATGAACAGCTAACGTAGAGCCGCAGAAACCTGCGCCAATGATTGCGATGGTTTTGATCTTCATCCTTGCTCCTGCTTGGATAGGGCGTTTCATTCCATTTTGACAATCAGTCGCAGTCAAATTTGGTGGCGTGTGCGTTGAGTAAGGCGCAAATCAAGAAGCCGGAAAACGGGCCTCATATTGGAGTGGATTTGGATGTTACTCCAATGCCTGATTGGGTGCTTTCAGGATTGTTGATGTGAGTCACTTGGTCCCAAGGACTGATGGCAATTAAGTATTACTGCTATTCGTGCATCGAATAAGTAATACGGGTTTAAGTAATGTTTTCCTCTATAAAAATAATGAACTTTCTTATAAGGCGAAATTCAGAGGGGGCAGTATTTGTTGCTTTGCTTTATGTCAATCTCATGACTATGTCAAAAAAATCGCTTGGTAGTGGCTTGTCGCCGCCGAGATTCAAGATTTTTCCCTGCAGTTATTAGGAAATTTCAGCTTTCTTTGTAGGCTTTAGCGTCAGTGCGGCCGCGCGCTTGGCTTCAAGGCATGCGCTCTCTGTTACGAAACTGATCATTGGTCACTGAGTTGGATTGTACCCACGGAAAATAGCTGTAATACTTATTGCTTTATAAGGGCGTATATCCCCTGTTCCCTACAGGGTGTTCAGTTCTTCGCGATGGGATATTAGTGTCTATTCTTACAGTGTGTAGTCCTTCTCGCCTGCAATCGCGTGATCCTCGCGGAGCAAGAGTTGTGGTGTTGATGTGCACCTACAACGGCGAGTCATTTCTGGCTGAGCAGCTCGACTCGTTTGAGCGGCAGACTCATTCCAATTGGTCCCTGGTGGTGTCTGATGATGGGTCCATGGACGGCACTCTTGCGGTTTTGGAGGGGTATCGTAATCGTTGGGAGCAGGACCGACTGCTGATGCTGGAGGGACCAAAAAAAGGGTTCGCCGCCAATTTTCTCTCGCTGACGTCTCGAGCAGATATTGATGCCGACTTTTTTGCATGGTCGGACCAGGACGATATTTGGAATGATGACAAGTTAGAAGTGGCTCTGGCTTGGCTGCAGACAGTACCCGCTCATAGGCCTGCGCTTTATTGTGGTCGCACCCAATTAATTGGTGAAACTGGCGTTCATCTTGGGTACTCGCCTCATTTTAGACTCTCGCCAGGTTTTAGTAATGCGTTGGTTCAAAGCATCGCAGGGGGCAATACGATGGTCTTCAACCGGGCTGCCCGCACGCTGCTGTGCGAAGCCGGCCCTGAGCTGCAGGTACCTGCTCACGACTGGTGGTTATATCAACTGATCTCCGGTGTGGGGGGGGTTATTCACTACGATCCCGAACCCAAAATGAAATATCGGCAACATGCGGAGAACGTGGTTGGCAGTAATTCCGGCTGGCTTGCCAGGCTGATTCGCTTGCGGATGGTGTTTCAGGGACGTTTTCACGAATGGAATGAACAAAATATACAGGCGCTGGATGCCATGCATCATCGGCTGTCCCCCGATAGCCAGGTGACGCTTACTCACTTCAAGTGGGCGCGCGAGCAAAAAGTTCTTCGCAGGATTTCGGGAATCTGGCTGGCAGGGCTGTACCGGCAAACTCTGCTGGGGAATTTAGGTCTCGTGCTTGCTACCGTCATGAAAAAGATCTGAATCTGTGTGTGTTCAGGGGCATTGGGTTTGTTGGGGCGCGGAGGGGATCATTCATACCTTCACCAGCGCACCACCGCATTTCGCTTCGCGGGCACAGTGCGTCCCTCAGGCATAATTATGAATATTCAGGATCTACAGCAGCTCATTTAAGTCAGTAAAAGGGCCTTTTGGTCTGACTTTTGTCAAAATATCAACAAAATAGAGTTTTTGATAATGTATCCAGTTGACGCGAATGAAAATGTGGTAATCGTGCTGGGTATGCATCGTAGTGGCACCAGCGCCATTGCCGCAGGCCTTGAGCAGTTGGGGCTGGTGATGGGGAGTTCCTTATTTAAAGGCGACGAATGGAATCCCAAGGGCTATTTCGAAGAGCGCGAGATTGTCCAATTCAACGATAGATTGCTTGCCTTGTACGACTGCCGATGGGACTCGCCGTTGCCTCCACTGCTTGAGCGCGATCATCGGTGGGACGCCTGTATTGACGAAGCGATGAGTTTGGTTCGAGTCCTGTTTGACGAAGTACCTGCGTGGGGATTCAAGGATCCGAGAATGTGCCAGCTGGCACCTTTTTGGGGGCAGGTTTTCTCACAATTGGGTATCAAGCCACGGTTGATGATAGTGGTGCGTGATCCAGCTGAGGTTGTGCATTCGCTGGCCCGGCGCGATGGTATTTCCTCGGATCGTGCAGCGTGGCTATGGATGACGCATCTTCTCGGAGCTATGGAATATCTTGATGTTGCCGATGACATCAGATTTTTCGCGTTTGACCATATGCTTAGCCAGCCAGCCACATTTTTATCCGATGTTGCGGGTTGGCTGAATTTAAAACCTGCGTCCGAAACGATTGCTCACTTCGCGCGGGACTTCATCGCTCCAGCACTCTCGCATGGTGCGGGCACCAGGCAAGCGGCTCTTCCGTCGCTTGTGTTGCAAGCCTATGAAAGCGTACGGAGTGCGATCGAGAGAGGACTCACGCCGCGCGCTTTACGCGAGAGTTTCGAGTGGCAGGGCATAATCAGCGAATATCGGCGTGATATCATTCCGACACTGACTTCAGTTCAAAGATTTTTCCAGAATGATCGCCAACTTTCGGTCATGGAGTTGCGTATCAGCGCGTTGAGCAAGGGGTTGGCGTCTGCCGAGAAATTGGCACTCGATCGTCTGGAGGAGATGCAAAAACTCGACACTCAACTTATAGAGACCAGCGATGCTCTGGCTCGCGCCGAGCAAATTGTGCTGCGTCAGCAGGAAGAGCTAAAGCTTAGGGGGGATGCGCGTTCTCGTCCTAACGAATTCGAGTCCCTGGCAGTTGAGCGTTTGAAGCAAGTGCAAAAGCTTGATGGCCAATTGAGTCAGATGAGTGCTGAGCTCGCGCACGCTGAGCAAATCGTATTGGAGCAGCAGGGCGTTCTCATGTCTCAAAACGAGGAGTACGCTCGATTCCGGGAAACTGAGTTGGCTCGATTTCGTGAGATTGAGTTGTTAGCGATTGAGCGTCTGGAGCACATGCAAAAATTGGATGCTCAACTAATTGAGACGAGTGCCGCGCTCGCGCTCGCCGAGCGGGTCGTGAGTGAGCAACAGGATGCATTCAAACGAAAGGATGAGCTGCTGGCACTTTTTGAGGAAACTCAGTTGCTTGCAATTGAGCGCCTGGCACAGATGCAAAAGCTTGATGCTCAGCTCCTTCTGACCAGCGACGCTTTGGCTTATGCCGAAAAGATCGTGATGGAACAGCAGGAAGCGTTAGCGCACGCAAATTTTCAGGCGTCAAGTTCTGATGAGGCCCCAGTGCCTGCCTCGGAGTCTCTGCAAGATGCGCCAAAGCTGGATTTGAAGGTCTAACCGGTGACTTTGGCGAATGTCAAAGAATTTTTGTGGTGGTAACTCGATATTGGAACAGATACACATGGATGTAGTGGGTTCTGACGTGCCGCGTCTCAATCAAGCAGAAGTACGGTCAACGACCTTGATCTGCCAAATCGATCATTTCGTTCGTCATCCCCATGGTCTGTTCGGCTTCGGATGGGCGCTGGATCATGAACATAAGATCGTTCAGTCGCACCTGAATATGCTCTTCGCTGATGGGCGGGTCGAGCGTGTTGCCGTGTCGCTGGGCAGGGTGCGCGAAGATGTTGCGTCGGCGTTTCCGGATAATGACCAAGCGGGAAATTCGGGCTTCATGGTTATCGCTGGCTGGGGAGGTGAGCCTCCGGAAAAAGTCGAGTTGGTTTTCGAGATGCAGGATGCAGTGACAGGTCGCCACGAACTCGCTCTGTCTGCGCTCGACACAGCATCCGGAGCAGAAGTGGCAGAGAGCATATATCTCGCCAAGCGCGCGTGGGCTTACTTACGCCGGGGAAACATCAGGACACTGATCAAAAAGTTCCTCCGGTATCGTGGGCGAAATCCAACGTTAATGAGCCAGGACGAAGTCGCTCTCGCAGCACGTCTGAAGAATCGGCCTTGCCGCTTGTTGATTGATCATTCAATGGGTGGAGGGGCCAATCTCTTTCGCGAGCGTGTGGCGTCTGCCTGGAGTGCAGCCGACGATACCGTGATATTGCTTAGCTTCCGCGTGTCGTCCATGCAGACGTTTGTCGAAGTACGCGACCACAACGGATCCTATTCGTGCAAGCTGTCGAACTTGAACAGCTTGGTTGAACTGTTGGTGCGTGCAGATCTAAGAGAGGTCTTTTTCAACTGTGCGGTCTCTTTCCCCCAGCCGCAAAATCTTAGAGAGTTTATGCTGGTCTTGAAGCAGCGAACCAAGGCTAGCCTGGTCGTGGCGATACATGAGTATTTTCTTGTCTGCCCGTCGCACTTCCTACTGGACGATAAGGGGCAGTACTGCGGCATACCTTCGATAACACGCTGTCATTCTTGTTTGAATAACCATCCCGATGGATTTGTGTCTCTCGCTGGTGAGCGGTCAATTGTACGTTGGCGCGAAATGTGGGGGGAGTTGCTGAGGTGCGCGGATGAAGTTCGTTGCTTTTCAACGTCGTCTCTTGCCCTGCTTGAGCGGGCTTATCCCGGCATGGGAGCCAGGGCTAAACTGTGTCCTCACTATGTGAAGCCGCTTCGCGAAGTCAGCCTTCCGAAAAAGCCGCAAAAATATCTGACGATTGGGGTGATAGGTTCCATTTCCCATCATAAAGGAGCGGGCGTCCTGGAAAGTCTGGCTGAGGCAATTTGTCAGACGGACGCGCCAGTTCGAATCGTGGTTATTGGAAATCTGGATGCACCTTGTCCTGCGCCGGTGGTGAAGGAAACGGGGCCTTACGCACAGGATGATTTACCCAAAATTGTTGAAAAATATGGGATCAGTATTGCGTTTTTGCCATCAATTTGCCCTGAAACATTTTCCTTTGTCGCCCACGAAATCCTATCGATGAAGTTGCCATTGATCTGTCTGGACTTGGGCGCTCAAGCTGATTTAGTGCGGAGTCTGGATACCGGTTACATCGCAAAGCGACAGGATGGCCCGGGTTTGCTTGAAGATATCCTGGCTTTTGATCGCTTTCTTCACCCTTTAAGTCTTAAGGTTATTTCTTGAAAAAAATACATGTCTATACCAGCGCGGCCTGTAATTACATTCCAAAAGTCCGGGCTTTGGTCGAATCGATTAAAAAATACCATCCTGACTGGGTCGTGCACTTGGCGTTGTCGGATGAAGTACCCGCCGGTCTGGACCTTTCTGCAGAGCCGTTTGATGAAATTCATCCTATCAGCAGCCTCGACATACCGGATGTGAACGGCTGGGCGTTTTGTCACACCATCGTTGAGTTATCGACGGCCATCAAGCCGTTCCTCCTCGCTCGTCTGCTTGATCGTAAAGATTGCTCCGGTGTCATCTACCTTGACCCGGACACCGTATTGTTTTCACCTTTGAATGATGTACTGGAGGCCCTCCAGCATTCAAATATTGCGCTGACGCCTCACCAGGTCACCCCCGAACCGACGTTAGCCGCCATCATGGATAACGAGATCTCCAGCCTGAAGCACGGCATTTACAACCTGGGTTTCCTCGCCGTTGCGCCTACGGAAACAGGCAAGCAGTTCGCTCAGTGGTGGTCGGACCGTCTCTATTATTTCTGCCGCGCTGAAATTCACAATGGGTTGTTCACCGATCAACGTTGGATTGATCTGGTACCGGCATTTTTCGAGGGCGTGTGCATCCTGCGAACGTCGCGTCTAAACGTAGCTCCCTGGAACATCACTACTCGACAGATTACTGGTGAGTTGCCAGATAGTGTGATGGTGGACGGCCAGCCTCTTGGCTTCTACCACTTCACTGGTTTTGACAGTGGTGCGCATCGGACCATGGCTTGGAAAAACGCTGCGAACCAACCGACTGCACACGCGTTGATCAAATGGTACGCGGATACGATTGCTGATTTGGGCAAGGACCCTTTAAGCCAAGTACCTTGGGCATTTTCACGTTTTGCCGACGGCACTGTCATTCCCAAGGCCGCACGACTCATTTATCGCGAGCGATTGGATCTGCAACAGGCCTTTCCTGATCCTTTTGCAACTGAAGGTGGTGGTTACCTGGCCTGGTGGGAATCCCAGGGGCGCGTGGAGTTTCCGGCCCTTTTTGATTCTGAATCTTCGGCAGCGGAAATACTTCGCGTGACGTCTGCTTTGACGCCAGGTTATCAGGCGGGTGGCGTTCCGATGGTCTTCAGTTCTAGCCGTGTTCGCGCACATTTGGGACAGGCGCTGGACGATCCGCGTCACGGTGTCTTTTTGGCCAAGCGCGCTTGGGAAGTGCTTCGTACCGAAGGGATCCCAGGTATTGTCAAACGCATTTCGCGATGACTCCGATTGCTTGAACAGGACTTTATGCAATGCCAGTAACGGATGTTAAGCAGCAACAAGCAAACGTCAGCGTAGAAACGAGATGGGCTGGATTTGTATCTATGGATTCAGGTCGCGCAAGTCGCCTGATAGTTCTGATCACGTTTGTGTTGGCTTGTTCGGCTATTGCTTTACATGTGCCAGGTCAGATTTCAATGGATACGAGCATTCAGCTCTATGAGGCCAGTATTGGGCAGTCATTGAGTTGGAACCCACCTTTCATGTCGGCACTGCTTCGCTGGCTTGGAGGTGGGGAGTTTGGTACATCGATGATCGTGTTGATCAACTCTGTTTTGCTCTATGGCGCGTTTGCAGTTGTCGCAATAACGCTATTGCAAGTGCGGGCAAGCCAGGGTGAGGGCAGGATTGCCACATGGCGGGCTGCGCTAGCGCTGTTGTTGATACTTAACCCTATAGTCTTTATTTATGTCGGGATTGTCTGGAAGGACGTGCTGTTCGCCTCGTTCTTGACGGCGGCCTGTGCGTTTGCGATCGCAGCAAGTATTGGTTCACTCTTTCGTCGGTATATCTGTGTTGTCTTTTCGATACTCCTACTTGCTGCCGGATATCATACTCGTCAACACGGCATGTTCATGGCGCCGATACTTTTATGTGTGCCCATCCTGGCGTCGTGGTCATTCATGCCAAATAGGAGGGTTCAATGCGCACTTGTAGTCTTTACACTGTTCGTTGTAAGCGTCGCTGGGCTTCAACACCAGGTCAACTCGAGTATTAAGGGCGCAGATGATCGTGCGAGCTCGGTGGGGTTCCGGGGCATCATGCAATACGACATTGCCGGCATCATCAGCGATTCCAAGCGGCCCTACGCCGAGTTTGCGACGCCGATTAGCGCCGAACAGTATGCTGCCATCCAATCTGCCTACAGCCCGGTGAGAGTTGACTATCTAGGTTTGAATCCAGTTGTTGGCGAATGGTTGGCAGGAATGCCGGGAGCTACGCTGCCACATGCATGGTGGGAAATGATCAAGCAAAACCCGGTTGCTTATTTTCAGCATAAAGTAACGGCCTATGCAACGTTGCTGGGGCTTCGTGGCATTGAGGGGACGTTGCCGGTGCATGTAGGTATTGAGGGTAACAAAGCTTATCTTGAGTCGGTTGGTATTAAGACGGGTACAAATAGTAGAAGTCAAAAGGTCTTTGACTTTGCCGTCAAGTTTTTTAATTGGCCCATCTATTGTCATGCTTTTTGGCTGTTCGCACTTTTCGCTCTTGCTTTTGTAGGCGCGCGCGCGACCCTTCCTAAACCGTTTAAGGCAATGGGCGGAGTTATTGCTCTTGCGACGCTAACATTTTATGGCGCTTTTTTGCCGACAACACTGGCCTCCGATTTCAGGTATCTATTTGGGGCTATTCCATTGATTATGGTACTTGGCTTAATACTATTGCTAGGTTCTGGTGAACGGAAAGCTGTTTGAAGTTGGGCATGAGCCAAGTCAGAAGCGGTTTTTTTAGAGGTAGTTGTCAATGAAGTCAGTTAACGTAATTATTGCGCTTTTATCATTGTTTCGTGTGCGCAAAGAATATTATTTTTCTGGTGATCCTTTATTTAAAAGTAACGCTAATGATTGCGCGACAATAGTTGCAGGTATAGTTTCATGAATCCTCATGCGGCACAGCCTACCTCCTTATTGGCTCTGTTGAGGAGCCTTTGGAGGAACCGCCAATTGATTCTACGAATGACAAAGCGTGAGGTAATTGGCAGGTATAAGGGCTCTTTTCTCGGCTTGGGGTGGTCGTTCCTCAATCCTCTGCTGATGCTAGCGGTTTACACCTTTGTATTTTCGGTCGTTTTCAAGTCAAGGTGGGGCGTCGCAGAGAATGGTGCTGAGGAAAGCAAAGCCATGTTTGCGGTGGTACTCTTTGTCGGCATGATCGTATATGGGTTATTTGCGGAAATTCTTAATCGGGCACCTGGGTTGATTATTGGCAACGTCAATTATGTAAAAAAAGTTGTTTTTCCTCTTGAGGTATTGCCTGTTGTTGCTGCCTGTGCAGCCCTGTTTCACGCCTTGGTAAGCCTGGTCGTGTGGATGATCGCTTATACACTGCTGATCGACATACCTCATTGGCATGTCCTACTGCTGCCCCTCATACTATTACCTCTGCTAATGTTAGCGCTTGGTCTAGCGTGGTTTCTTGCCTCTCTCGGAGTTTTTTTGCGTGATGTTGGGCAGACCGTTACTATTATTACGACGGTTATGATGTTTCTTGCACCCGTATTTTTTCCGGTGAAGAACTTACCCGCGGAGTTTCAGCCACTGATTATGGCCAACCCATTGACATTTATCATCGAGCAGGCGCGTGATGTTTTAATCTGGGGAGTGCTACCTGACTTTCAAGGGCTATTTAACTATTTACTTGTGGCTCTAGTGGTTTTATGGGCAGGCTTCGCGTGGTTTCAGAAAATGCGAAAAGGATTTTCCGATGTGCTCTGATGTTGCGATCGAAGTAAAAGGAGTGAGCAAGTGCTTCCATCTCTATGATGCTCCGCGAGATCGCTTTTTGCAGTTTTTCAACGGGAAGAGAAAACAGTATTTTAGAGAGTTTTGGGCACTGCGCAATGTGTCGTTTATCGTTAATAAAGGTGAAACGGTAGGGATTATTGGGCGCAATGGTAGTGGTAAGTCCACGCTGTTGCAGATTATCTGCGGCACCTTAACGCCAAGTACTGGATCGATTCTGACGACCGGGCGCGTCGCTGCGCTATTGGAGCTGGGTTCTGGTTTTAATCCAGACTTCAGCGGGCGTGAAAATGTCTATATGAACGCTGCAATATTGGGGCTGTCGAAAGAAGAAACCGACGAACGTTTTTCTGCAATTGAAGCTTTTGCTGAAATTGGCAGTTTTATAGATCAGCCTGTAAAGAGCTACTCCAGTGGAATGATGGTCCGCCTCGCGTTTGCGGTGGCAATCAACGTGGACCCGCAAATCCTGATTGTTGATGAAGCGTTATCTGTTGGAGATGAGCTATTTCAACGAAAATGTTTCGCGCGTATCGAAGCAATCAAGGCGGCGGGCGCCACGATTCTTTTCGTGTCGCACTCTGGTAGCGCAATTGTTGAGCTTTGTGATCGAGCTATCCTCTTGGATAACGGCGATAAGCTCACCGAAGGCCTGCCAAAAAGTGTAATAGGTAAGTATCAGAAACTCCTTTATGCGCCGAGTGAAAAAGTCGATGCCATTCGTGCGGCGGTGAGCCTAGCAGAGGCGGCTTCTGCTCCTGGTGCCACTGCGTTGCGGCAAGGCCCATCCTCAAAAAAAATGCCGGAGGAGTTGGAAGAGTTTTTCGACCCCCATCTGAAGTCGCAGAGTGAAATATCTTATGAGTCCCATGGGGCACTGATTCGATGTCCGCAGATTATTAACCAGGCAGGCGAGCCGGTTAACTGTCTAAAGCGCGGGTGCACGTATCGTTACACGTATGAAGTTTGTTTTACGGTTGCTGCAACTGCAGTTCGGTTCGGCATGATGATCAAAACTTTGGCCGGGGTGGAACTGGGCGGCGCGGCAACGGCCTTACACGCTCAGGATGCCATTAGCTATGTTGACTCAGGAGTCTTGATCCGAATTGAGTTCGCATTTGAGTGTAATCTCAATGCTGGCACTTATTTTTTAAATGCCGGTGTTTTGGGGGCAACGAGCGCGGGAGAGACCTACCTTCATCGTCTCTTAGATGCTTGCTTGTTCAGAGTGCTGCCGGGTCCAGATTTGTTGGCTACCGGTATCATTGATTTCAAGTGTGTCCCAGACGTTTTGATTTCCAGCAAAAATGAAATCGAGCGCTTTGATCATTAACCGGCAGTGGAAAATTCGTGATGAGCAACAATGTGGTGTATCAAGGAACGGCTGTCGATCCCACCGAGAGAGCGATTGCCAAGGGACAGAGGCCATTCACGTTGTGGCTGACGGGCTTAAGTGGAGCGGGGAAATCGACTATTGCTAACGCACTTGAGATAGCCCTAGTACAGCGCAAGAGACACACCTACTTAATTGACGGCGACAATGTTCGCATGGGGTTGTGTCGGGATCTGGGCTTCAGTGACGCCGATCGTGAAGAAAATATTCGGCGAGTGGCAGAGGTCTCTCGACTATTTATCGATGCAGGTCTTATTGTGATCACTTCGTTTATTTCACCGTTTGAGCGAGACCGTGCCCTTGCGCGTGAAATTATCGGCGCTGACGCGTTTATTGAGGTGTTCATCGACGCGCCCTTGTCTGAATGCGAGCGCCGGGATCCTAAAGGGTTGTACAGCAAGGCACGTAAAGGGTTGATTAAGAAATTCACCGGTATTGATTCGGTTTATGAAGCACCTCTCGCCCCGGATATTCATCTGAATACCCTTGAGAGCGATGTGTCAACTGCCGTAACCACTGTTATGGACTATCTGCAGCGACGAAAACTGTCATAAAAATGATGAGAGCTAAGTGCTTGATGAGAATATCGGAAGCCGTCGACCAGTTGCGCTGTAGCGTCCCCGTGAGGGGGAGCGCTTCTGATCGCCTCGATTTAGTTCTTGTCCAGTTCTGGAATCAGGCTCATGGTATGCCGCGTTCCCGTTTCGATTATGACGATTGCAACAGCGTCTGGCTTATATTTCTCGATGAGATCTTTACGGAAGAAGCCATCCTGTAAGTGAGCCATTATGATTGTATCGAAATGCGCTTTTAGGAAAGGCAGAAGCTCTGTTGTAAATGAGTCGCGCAGTAAAAGAAGTGTTTTTCCTGTCTTTGCATCGGTGTGAAGTATTTGCGGTGCTACCCAACTGTGGTTATCGCTCAAAAATGTAGTTTTATTAGGGTCGTGGGTAAGCGCGCCAGCAAATGTTACGCGATTGTGTGGCACGAAATCCGCGATACCCAACATCAAGGACAAGTCTCTTGGTTGCTCACTACTTGACGGCGAGAGAGGTTTAAAGGCAGATATGGGCAAGGGCGCCATGTCAGGGAAGTCCTGGGCCATCCGTGTCATCAATTGCCTATAACCAATATAAGCACCTAGCCCTGTCCAATGCGTGTCGTATTCGTCATAGAGCTTTTGGTTGTATTTCTCAGTCAAAAGCGCTGCACGAGGATCTACGATTTGGTCGTATCCTGCCGATTTAGCCACACTGATGATCTTGTCAATTTCCGTTGTCGTTCTATTGGCAGGCATCCATTCAGGTCGGTGTTCGGGATAGATATCTTCCTTGACGGGGGCAACCATGAAATAAAATTTCATACCTTTTCGCTTTAAATACTCCGCACGCTGCTGGAAACCTTTAACCCAATAATCAATGCTGGTGTCATCCAGCATTAGGCTGCCTGATATGATTGAGAGGTGAGTTCCATCATCATAAAATAGCCATCCGTGCTGACCTACTATAATTCTGCTTGTACCTGAATAACCAAGTTTGTACCGAAAAAAATTAAGGCCAGAGATCAAAAAATCACGCAGTGGAAAGTTGTCCATCACATAAGAATCAAGTTTGGCTGGCAGTGCCGACCAATCGTTGGGATTTTTTGGAAGTTCCGGAGCGCTGGCGAGCACGCGATTTTCCGCAATGTCGGGATTTTTTAGTTTTAGTAAAGGGAATAAATGGAATAGTGCAACGGCTAACAATATTCCGACAATCAATGCTCGCCAACTAGAGATTGGTGCGATCGGCGTTGATGGCAAGACGTCACGATTAGAAGTGCTTTTCATATGGGCGCCTTAGAATCGAAAGTAAAGGAAAGGATTAAGGGAGCTGCTTGCCAATAGAAATACGCAGCACACGAATCCGGTGACCAAAATAGAAGCTGGGAGCACATGAACATCTTGGGCGTCACGACCGTGCATGCCTGGCTCGGTAGAACCGATGACGGCGGGGAGCTTCAACTGCCTGGAAAGCCATGGCACTAAAGGGAAGGACAGGATTGTTCCGGCAATCAGCGCCAGGACGGTTTCCGGGGTCATCCAGACCATATAGGGGTACCAAGCTGGGGTTTGAGCGCCAAAGCCAGCCAACGCTTTGATAATAACCCATGCCTCATCAAAACTGTTTGCCCTGAAGTATACCCAACCGATCATTACTACAATCAGGGTATAGCAACGTGCGAGTATTACTGGAGATACGTCAAGAATCCGCTTCAAAAAAAGCCTTTCAAGCACGACAAATAGTCCGTGAAATAGTCCCCAAAATACAAATGTCCAAGCAGCGCCATGCCAGAGGCCGGTGACAAAAAAGACGATTAAAAGGTTTCGAATTGTCGAAGCTTCTCCACCTCTGCTGCCGCCCAGTGGAATGTAAATATAGTCTCGGAACCAGAAGGACAGAGACATATGCCAGCGGCGCCAAAATTCGGTAATCGATTTGGATGAGTAGGGATAGTCGAAGTTTTTTGGAAACCGGAAGCCAAGCATGAAGGCCAGGCCTATAGCCATGTTTGAATAGCCGCAGAAATCGAAGTAAATTTGCAATGTGTAGGCAAGCGTTCCTATCCATGCCGTCACGGATGTCACGTCTGTCGGAGCGAGGCTGAATAGATGATCGGCCGCGGGGGCGACCGAGTTCGCAATCATTACCTTTTGACAAAGTCCGACAATAAAGTACTGAACGCCTAGGCCGAACATTGCGATGCCTACCGTTCTGCTGCGCAGTTCCCCTTCGATGTCGGTATACCTGACGATTGGACCCGCCACCAAGTGGGGGAACATCATGACGTATGTCGATAATCGGATCAGGCTGCTTTCAGCGGGGATCGTTTTCCTGTGAACCTCTACAAGGTAAGAAATCAGCTGGAATATGAAAAAAGATATGCCCAGTGGAAGATGGATGCTCAAGTGTGGTGACTCGAAACCAATAACGCTGGAAAGTGTATCGACAATGAACTGGCTGTATTTGAAGAAGCCAAGAACGATCAAATTTGAGGAGATGGAAAGTGCGAGTATCCAGGTTCTGGTTTTTCCGTTAGTATTGGCTATTTTTTTACCTGCCCAGAAATTCATCAGCAGCAGTGCAACCAAGAGGAATAGGTAAAGTCCTTCCCCCCATACATAAAATATGGCACTGGCTGTCAATAATGTCGCGTTTCTTGCTCCCGTAAAATAATAAATTAATAAAAAAACAGGAAGAAAGTAGAAGATGAATACAATAGAGCTGAATACCATTTTTTCTGAAGCTTCCATGAGTGGTTTTTCGTGTGAATTTATCACAAAACTGCAAGCAGTCATCAAGTTTAGAGTGACTGGCTATCGAAATGCAGAATTTGTTTGATCAAGGTGACCTCGTTGAGATCCCTTTGTTGGGGGGGGGCGACCATCAGGCTGGTGCTATAGGCTCAATGGGGAGGAGTTTGAAATTTCTTCCCGTACCGCTCAGAGATGTGGGCGGTGATTGGTGCTGCGCATTTCGGGGTGGTCTTTTGGCGTCGAATCGCGTGTTTTTTGCTGCGGACGGACGTGATAAGATTCAGGCAATTTTGCCTTGAGAGATGGAGTGCTCGCGTGACTGATCTGCCTACAAAAATAGCAGTTCTCATCCCCTGCTATAATGTGAAAAATCATATATTGGATGTTCTCCGCCAGATTGGGCCGGAGGTCTCTAAAATATATGTCGTGGACGATTGCTGCCCCCAAAACTCAGGGGACTTTGTGATTGAACATTGTACTGATCAGCGTGTGACGATACTACGTAACTCCATCAATCTTGGGGTCGGTGGAGCGGTCATGACGGGTTACAAGGCTGCCATCGCTGATGAAATGGACATCATCGTGAAAATTGACGGTGACGGTCAGATGGACCCTGGCCTGATAATTGACTTTGTTTCACCTATTATTGCTGGTCATGCTGATTACACGAAAGGGAATCGTTTTTTCGACCTGGAAAAAATATCCGAGATGCCGAAAATTCGGCTTGTAGGAAATGCGATTTTGTCATTTATGACCAAACTGTCGTCGGGTTATTGGAATCTTTTTGATCCTACCAACGGCTACACCGCGATCCATAGGGAAATAGCGAAGCATTTACCATTGGATAAAATCAGTCAGCGGTATTTTTTTGAAACCGACATGCTCTTTCGTCTTAATACTTTGGGTGGCGTGGTCGTTGATATTCCGATGGATGCCAAATATGAAGATGAAGTCAGTAATCTGAAAATTTCAAATGTGATTGGTGAATTTTTGCTCAAGCACACAAGAAATTTTTTCAAACGTATTTTTTATAACTATTATCTGCGAGGAATGTCGCTGGCTTCGATAGAACTACCGCTTGGTATCGTATTGCTCGCAGCGGGTTCCATATTTGGTATCGGTCATTGGTTTGAATCGCTGCGCACGAATGTGCCAACACCGGCGGGTACTGTTATGTTGTCAGCGTTGCCCGTCATTATTGGTATTCAACTGCTTCTGGCCTTTATTGGTCACGATATATCTTCTGCTCCAACCAGACCTTTTCAGGTTCTCAGGAGGAAACATAAGTTGTCGAATAAGGCTCAGTCTGAATAATTTTTTTTGTGAATTTTTGAGTTGCTGTTATGTGTCGGATGACGAGTGTTATTCACGGGTAGGCGTTTTTTATAATCGTTTGGAAGCACTAAGATAGGTGTTTTAGTATCTCTTTGCGACGTTTTCGGAGAAAATTTGATGAAAGGATTTAGAAGTTTTTTATTGGATCCAACGCTCAAGATGCTGGATGTCGACGGCCCCGAGCGCTTTCAATTGCACAGTAAAATACTTGAGCGCAAGCGAATGCTCAAGGACGTCTTTATTGAGTTTCACCACGACTTTCATCACTTGGCAGACCGCTATTTCAATGTCGCTGGTCTGGAAATAGAACTGGGTGCCGGTATTGCACCCATGCGCGATTCCTACCCCCAAGTGCTCGCTACTGATATTGTCTCCAACGAACGACTGGATATGACACTGAATGCTGAGGCCATGAACCTGGACGATAATTCGGTGAGGGCATTCTATGGTCAGAATTGCTTTCATCATTTTCCTCATCCTGATCATTTTTTTATGGAGCTCCAGCGAACTCTTAAGCCGGGAGGTGGAGCGATTTTAATTGAGCCCTTTCACGGTCTCTTTGCGGCTTTTCTCTATAAGCGTCTTTTCAAGTCCGAAGGCTTTGATATGGCGTTTCAGTCATGGGAAACTCCCTCCACCGGTCCTATGAACGGAGCAAATCAGGCGCTAAGTTATATTGTTTTTGTTCGAGACCGTAAAATATTCGAACTCAAATATCCAGACTTGGAGATTGTTCATCAAGAGGTGTGCGGTAACTATCCGCGTTATCTCATCTCCGGAGGTCTGAATTTTCGTCAGTTGCTTCCTGACTTTTTGATTCCATTGATCAAAGTGACGGAGAAGTTAATCAGCCCTTTGAAGCGCATACTAGGGCTTCATCATATTGTGGTCATCAGGAGAAAGCCTTGACCTTTGTCCGCTATGGCGTCATTCAAGTCTTGGCCTATGCACTGGATATGGGCGCCTTTTTGCTTTTGTTGTCTGTATTCAATGATCAAGCAGTGTTGGCAAATATTGCCGGTAAAGGAGTGGCCGGTATATTCGCGTTCTTCCTGCATCGGCATTTTACTTTTCAATCCACCGGCTCCAGCAGAAAAGCCCAAGCGGTTCGCTACTTTACCTTGCTTGCTGTAAATATTCCGGTGGCGTCTGCCTTGCTGAGTGTTGGATTGTCGTTTTTCGATAACCCTACCGCCGTGAAGTTTACATCCGATGTGGCCTGCGTACTTATGACCTACTGGATTAGCAAGCTGTTCATATTTCATTCCAGCAAATGCCATCCTGTCTCCTCCGATCGCGCCAAAGGCCAATAAAAATGAAGCTGCTCATTACCGGGGCAACCGGGTACATTGGAACGCGGCTGGCATCTCTCGCATTGGCGAGGGGGCATGAAGTCATTGGTGCGACACGCCAACCGTGCGCTACGGCCTACACGTGGTGCCCTTACGATCTGTCGGGCCCCGCGCCTGACTGCCCTCCGGGAACACAGACGTTTATTCATTTGGCTGCCAATACCTCGACAGGCGCTCAGACCAACCCGGATGACGAAGTCCGTGCGGCTCAAGCGCTAATCCATTGCGCCGATCAATCCCGGGCAAGGTTCATATTCATTTCCAGCCAAACTGCGGATGCTGCGGCCCCCAGCGTTTACGGCCGGACTAAATGGCGTATCGAGCAAGAAGTGCTGGCTGCCGGAGGCATTGTAGTCCGCCCAGGGCAAGTTTACGGTGGCCCCGAGCGTGGCTTGTTCGGTGTATTGACAGGTCTGGTTCGCCGAATGCCATTCATTCCTGTGTTCCTGCCGGCGCCACGTGTCCAACCGATTCATATTGACGATCTGGCGGCCTCGATACTGACTATCGCCGAGAGGCCAGAAATTCGTGCCGGGATTTTCAGTTTGGGCGCTGTGCAACCTATTTCCTTTTATCGTTTTCTCATGACAATCGCGTCACATCGGATCCACGTCGTTCGCCTGCCATTCCCTGTGCCGGTGGTACTCCTCAGATTGCTGGAGCGTATACTCGGGCAGTCTATGAGTTCGAAATTGGGGCTACGGCGGATTTTCTCACTCATTGAACTGCCTCAGATGGATAGCGCAGACTCTTTGAAGAAACTGGGTATCACACTGCGTCCCTTGGTTCATGGCATGCATAGATCTGGCCGGGCTCAGCGCCGGCAACTTCTTCAAGAGGCGGTCGTACTCTTGAGTTACTTGCTCAAAAAAACACCGGATAAAAGCCTGGTCCGTCGGTACGTGAATGCACTTGAGCGTGCGGGCGAAACCAGGCCAGTCTTAGATTCAGGCTTGTTGAGACTCTGGCCGGTACTGCTCACACTTCTTGACCATCAAACTATCCTTAGGGCTCCCCATGGTCAGGCGTTATCCTGGCGCCTTCAGGTTGCACTCGCCATCGCTGAAGCCAGCCCTCAAGGCGCGCAAGTGTTTCTTGGATCGATGCGCCAGCGTGGCATCGTCGTTACTTTGCTGGCATTGGGGCTCACCACGATTAAGGAGCTTGCTTGGCTCATAGCGAGCTTTCCGTTACGGCCCTTTGCCTGTCAGTTGTTTCTTGAGAGTAGAAAAACGCGTGAAGCCTGAATTTGATGTAATCGTCGTAGGAAGCGGGCCGGCCGGAACGTCGGCGGCTTTTCCGCTGGTTAAAGCCGGCCTCAGAGTGCTTATGGTCGATGCCCAGTGCAAAACAGGTTCCCAGGCTGCCCCACCCAGTTCATTTCTTAGTAGTCGAGTAAGCGATGAAAATCAATGGAAATGGATGCTCGGTGAAGATTTTCACGCGTTGAATCAGTTAGATGCGGTTTCACCCAAGCTGAAGACGCCGACCCACTCCCACGTCTTCCAGGGATTTAGTGCCAGCAATCGCATTGAGACCGACAACTTCATTGGGGTAGGGTCATTGGCTACCGGGGGGTTGTCGAACGCATGGGGTTGCGGAGTTGCCCGTCTGCCAGCCAGTGATTTTGCTGGCTTGTCTTTTGAGTATTCGGAGCTCGAGACATCCTATGAAACAGTGTCTCGCCGAATAGGTATTAGCGGTCAGGCCGAGGATGACCTTGCGAGCTACTTTGGTCTGGATGAGTGGTCACAACCCCCCCTGCCACTGGATAGGCTGCATCAACAGTTACTTGATCGTTATACTCGAAAGCGAAGCGTATTCCCTGGCTTTGGATTTCGTTTGGGGCGTTCCCGGGTTGCGGCCTTAAGTCAGTCGCTTGGAGATCGCCAAGCTTGTGACTTGTCTGGGAACTGTTTGTGGAAGTGCCAGAATCAGGCTCTTTATAGCGCTTCACAAGAGCTTGCCAAGCTCAAACAATATCCAGGGTTTCGACACGTTCAAGATTTTCTGGTTACAGATATTCAACAGCGGGATGGGGTGTGGGGTATTGTCGATCAGAGAACTTCTCATCGATTCTCTGGAACTAAACTATTGTTGGCGGCCGGAACGTTAGCCACGACCAGGCTTGCCCTCAAGCAACTAAGTCATTTCGCCCCGGTACCACTGCTGTCGTCGCCGACCGCAGCCTTCCTGCTTTGGTTACCGAAAATGCTCGGTACGCCGAGGGGCTCGGCATTTGGCCTTGGACAGCTGTCGTTTGCGCTGGAGTTGGCGGCCGGTGCTACGGCGTTTGGTTCAACGTTTAGCACAACAGGGTTGCCGATGACCGAATTTGTCAGTCGGATCCCTATGAGTAAACGTTACAGCATCGAGCTGCTTCGAAACTTGTTGAGTGCTTGCCTGGTGGGAAACGTTTTTCTTCCTGGACACTTGTCCAGTAATACCGCGGTATTGCGACCCGATGGAGTGTTGAGTATTTCCGGGGGGCTGCAATCGGAGCTACCAGCATTGATGAAAACCGCAGAAGCGAAACTGCGCCGTATTTACTGGAAAATGGGAGCGATCTTGATGCCCATGAGTTTCACCGTCGGTAAGCCCGGAGCGGATATTCACTATGCAGGCACCTTCCCGATGCGCCCCGTTCCCAAGTTTGGGCAGACGGATGCGTTCGGCGAAATCGAGGGGCTCTCGGGTGTGCATGTGGTCGACGGTGCTTGCCTGCCCAGCCTGACAGAAAAATCCCATACGCTGACAATCATGGCTAATGCGGACCGAATAGGGCGTTCAGTTGCGAGGCGATTACAGATCTAGAGCCTTGCGTAGCGGCCCGTTGCGCGGTGTTGAGGTAGAGTTTTAACTTACTACCTGTGCTCAGAAATTATTCATACAGACTCTTATTTTGAACAGTAAAACGTATCTCTCCAGCCTTCGCTGTAGTCCACCATTGCACTTTCAATTTCAGGGTTCTCTAAAATGAATGTGTTCCAGTCGAATGTCTCTGTCTCATATCCAAAGTGTTTAGCAATAAAGCGTATGGCGCTTCTTGACGGGCGTCCGACGAGGGTTTTTCCGTTTCGCGTCAGTGAGTCGGAGTAAGCCATTTGCTGGTCTTCCACCGGGTCAAGCAGGAGCTGAACGCCATGGGGGTTGGCAAATACAACGCGAGGATCGCTGCTTTCAATATCCGGTAACTCATCGACCACCGGTGTCACTTCGGTGTCGATCACCACAAGTTTTGCGCCGGTACGTTCGATCAAGTCAAATAACTCAGCATGTCGAATAGTGTGGTAATAAAACCCAAGGCAAAAAACGATATCAAATTCTTTGTTGCTGAGGTGGTCGAATACATCGCCGCACAAAAAATTAAAACGTGAGGGTTCGATACCATACTCGTTAAACGTATCAATGGCGTTGTTAATCAACTCTTGCCGGGGTTCGATACCCGTAACATGGGCCGCACCTGCTTGTAGGGCAGCAAATGACCAACGCCCGTCGTGACTTGCTATATCAAGAACGCGCTTGCCTTTTATTAACTCGATATTCCGCTCCATTATTGCGCAAAACCGCGAATTCAGGCGGTCTGGAAACGGGCTGGTTTGGCTGGTTTTATAAAATCTTGGGAAATTATCAAAAAAGCCCATGTGGTTCCCCTCTACGCAACTTGGCGCGACTCGACATTGAGTCGAATACGCTCAGGATAATACACGACGTGCCTCCTAGCGGAAGACTGCGGTAAGATTTATCCCTTTCCTTGCAGGTTTCCGTCGCTGCTGTTTTTTACAATTATGGATAAAAGCATCCAGGCTGGCTTATTTATAGTTTTTTTGGCCGCAACACCAACCACAACGCCCCCGCAATCAACACCCCGCCATACAGATGCGCCATTGATAACGGCTCGTCGAGCAGCAACGCCCCCCACAGCACGCCGAACGGCGGGATCAGGAAAGTGGTGGTCATCGATCTCACGGGGCCAATCGCAGTGAGCAAGCGGAAGTACAACACATAGGCAAACGCCGTACACAC
>Ga0157370_10002542_pt1 | contig 21916 bp, 17 predicted proteins | sample C35metaG_FD_113463 | JGI IMG/M metagenome (GOLD analysis project Ga0157370, IMG submission 113463) | Corn rhizosphere microbial communities from Kellogg Biological Station, Michigan, USA - C3-5 metaG | ecosystem: Host-associated > Plants > Roots > Rhizosphere > Soil | place: USA: Michigan...
CCAGCCGCTCACCGCCGCGCGCACCCTGCTCAAGCTGGTCGAGAAGGAGCAGCCGGACCTGGTGATCCTGGGCAAGCAGGCCATTGACGACGACGCCAACCAGACCGGCCAGATGCTGGCCACGCTGTGGGGCCGCCCGCAGGCGACCTTCGCCAGCAAGCTGGACATCGCCGACGGCAAGGCCACGGTCACCCGTGAAGTCGACGCCGGCCTGGAAACCCTGGAAGTGGATCTGCCGGCTGTGGTCACCACCGACCTGCGCCTGAACGAACCGCGCTTCATCAAGCTGCCGGACATCATGAAGGCCAAGGCCAAACCGCTGGAAACCCTGCAGCTGGCCGACCTCGGCGTGGATGCCGCCGATACCTTCAAGACCACCCAGTACGCCGCGCCGGTCAAGCGCAGCAAGGGCGTGATGGTCAAGGACGCGGCCGAACTGGTCGCCGCACTCAAGCAGAAGGGGTTGCTGTAATGACCAAGATCCTCGTTGTCGCTGAACACCACGACGGCAAGCTCAACGCCGCCACCGCCAAGACCGTCAGCGCCGCCGCCGCCATCAGCGGCGCCAGCATCGACGTGCTGGTGCTGGCCGCCGATCCGGCCGCCGTGGCCGCCGAGGCCGCGCAACTGGCGGGCGTGGCCAAGGTGCTGACCGTGGCCAACCCGGCCAACGCGCAGGCGCTGGCCCAGGTACTGGCGCCGCAGATCGCCGCGCTGGCCACCGGCTATACCCACGTGTTCGGCCCGTCGACCACCTTCGGCAAGGACCTGATGCCGTGCGTGGCCGCCCTGCTGGGCGTCAACCAGGTGTCCGACCTGATGACCGTCGAAGGCAGCCACAGCTTCAAGCGCCCGATCTACGCCGGCAACGCGATCATCACCGTGGAGGTCCCGGCCGACCAGATCGTCGTGGCCACCGTGCGTGCCGCGTCCTGGCCGGAAGCGGCCAAGGGCGGCAGCGCTGCGGTTGAAGCGGCGAGCGTGGAGGCGACCCTGCCGTCGCACACCCGCTTCATCGGCCTGGCCGCCGGTGCCACCGACCGCCCGGACCTGCAGAGCGCCAAGCGCGTCGTGTCCGGCGGCCGTGGCGTGGGATCGGAAGAGAACTTCAAGGTGATCTTCCAGCTGGCCGACAAGCTCGGCGCCGCCGTGGGTGCCTCGCGCGCCGCCGTGGACGCCGGCTACGTGCCCAGCGACCTGCAGGTGGGCCAGACCGGCAAGATCATCTCCCCGGAGCTGTACGTGGCCGTCGGCATCAGCGGCGCCATCCAGCACCTGACCGGGATCAAGGATGCCGGCACCATCGTGGCCATCAACAAGGACCCGGATTCGCCGATCTTCGAGATCGCCGACATCGGCCTGGTGGGTGACCTGTTCACCCTGCTGCCGGAGCTGGAAAAGGCCTTGTGAGCGCCGCGTGAAATCGGGGCCGCGCAGCGACGTGTCGTTGCGCGGCCTTTTATCGCCGGGCCCAGGAAGGCCCTCCGCTGGAAAAAGCGACCCGTTCCTCAGAACGCTGTCGCTATAATTGGCGGTCACCCGTAAGGATTGCATTGATGACGCTCCCCTGCTTCAAGGCATACGACATCCGCGGCCGCGTTCCGGAGGAACTGGACGCCGCCCTCGCCGAGCGTATTGGCGCCGGCACTGCGTTCCTTCTGGGACCTGGCCCCGCCGTTCTGGGACGCGACGTCCGCCTGAGCAGCCCGGAGCTGCAAGCCGCCCTGGAGAAAGGCTTCACTGCGGCCGGGCGCGATGTGATCGATATCGGGCTGTGCGGTACCGAGGAGGTGTATTTCCAGACCTTCCACCGCCAGGCCGCCGGTGGCGTGATGGTTACCGCCAGCCACAACCCGATGGGCTACAACGGCATGAAGCTGGTGCGCGAACACGCCCGTCCGATCAGCGGCGATACCGGCCTGTTCGATGTGCGTGAGTTCGCGGCCGGCGATGCGCCGCTGCCCACAGGGCAGGGGAACGTGCGCACCGATACGGACAAATCGGCCTACATCCAGCATCTGCTGGGCTACGTCGATGTTGCCCAGCTCAAACCGTTGAAAATAGTGGTCAATGCCGGCAACGGCGGCGCGGGCATCGTGATCGATGCATTGGCCCCGCACCTGCCCTTCGAGTTCGTCCGTATCCAGCACGAGCCCGACGGCTCCTTCCCGAACGGCATTCCCAACCCGCTGCTGCCCGAAAACCGTGCCGCGACCGCCGATGCCGTCCGCGCCCATGGCGCCGACTTCGGCATTGCCTGGGACGGCGATTTCGACCGCTGCTTCTTCTTCGACAGCCAAGGCGAATTCATCGAGGGGTATTACCTGGTCGGCCTGTTGGCGGTTGCGCTGCTCAAGCGCAGCCCGGGAGGCAAGGTTATCCATGACCCGCGACTGACCTGGAATACCGTGGAGATGGTGGAACAGGCCGGTGGCGTGCCGGTCATGAGCAAGACCGGCCACGCGTTCATCAAGGAGCGCATGCGCGCCGAAGATGCCATTTACGGGGGCGAGATGAGCGCCCACCATTATTTCCGCGATTTCGCCTACTGCGACTCCGGGATGATCCCGTGGCTCCTGATCGCCGAACTGGTATCGCAGACCGGCATCTCGCTGGGCGATCTGGTTGCCGACCGCATGCAGGCCTTCCCGTGCAGCGGCGAAATCAACTTCCGCGTCGACGATGCCAAGGCGACCGTGGCTCGCGTGATGGACCATTACGCGGCCCAGTCACCAACGCTGGACTACACCGATGGCATCAGCGTCGAATTCGACACGTGGCGCTTCAACCTGCGCAGCTCAAACACCGAGCCGCTGCTGCGCCTGAATGTCGAAACCCGTGGCGATTCCGCGCTGTTGCGCGCCCAGACCGAAGAGCTCACCGCCTTGATCGGCGGTCAGCCACCCCAACACTGATTCAGGACGATCCTCATGTTGCCCATTCTTCCCGTCATCCTTTCCGGTGGTTCCGGCACCCGCTTGTGGCCGCTCTCGCGCGAGGCGTACCCCAAGCAGTTCCTGCCCCTGGTGGGCGATGTCACGATGCTGCAGGCCACCTGGAACCGCGTGGCCGCCATCGCCGGCAAGGCCCCGATCGTGGTGGCCAACCAGGAACACCGCTTCATGGCCGCCGAGCAGCTGCGCGAATGCAACGTGACCCCGCAGGCGCTGATCCTGGAGCCGATCGGCCGCAATACCGCACCCGCCATCGCCATCGCCGCGCTGCAGGCGCTGGCGACGGGTGAGGATGCGCTGCTGCTGGTGGTGCCGTCCGATCATGTGGTGCGTGACGACACCGCATTCCACGCCGCCGTCAAGCAGGCGGCCGTAGCCGCCGATGCCGGCAAGCTGGTCACCTTCGGCATCGTGCCAACCGCTCCGGAAACCGGCTACGGCTACATCAAGGCGCATGTTGGTGAAGGCGTGCGCGGCGTCGACCGCTTCGTCGAGAAGCCCAACCTGGAGACCGCCCAGCAGTACGTGGCCTCCGGCGAGTACTACTGGAACAGCGGCATGTTCCTCTTCAAGGCCTCGCGTTACCTGCAGGAGCTCGAAGCGCTGCAGCCAGCGATCCTGTCCGCCTGCCGGACCGCGCTCGACAAGGCCTCGCGCGATACTGACTTCATCCGCCTGGATGCCGACGCGTTCGCCGCCAGCCCCAATGACTCGATCGACTACGCGGTGATGGAAAAGACCGCCGATGCCGCCGTGGTTCCGCTGGATGCCGGCTGGAACGACGTGGGCTCGTGGTCCGCGTTGTGGGAAGTGTCCGACAAGGACGCCGACGGCAATGCCTGCCATGGCGACGTCATCGCGCTGGACTGCCGCAACAGCTACGCCTACGGTACCCGCCTGATTGCGATGGTCGGCCTGGAGGACGTGGTGGTGGTCGAGACCGACGACGCCGTCTTTGTCGGCCACAAGGACCGCGTCCAGGACGTCAAGGAAATCGTCGGCCTGATCAAGCGTGATGGCCGCAGCGAAGCAGCGGCCCACCGCAAGGTTTACCGCCCCTGGGGTGCCTACGATTCCATCGATAACGGTGCCCGTTTCCAAGTCAAGCGGATCACGGTCAACCCGGGTGCGACGCTGAGCCTGCAGATGCATCACCACCGCGCCGAGCATTGGATCGTGGTCAGCGGCACCGCCGAGGTGACCCGTGGCGACGACGTGATCCTGCTCACCGAGAACCAGAGCACCTACATCCCGCTAGGCGTGACCCATCGCCTCAAGAATCCGGGCAAGCTGCCGCTGGAACTGATCGAAGTGCAGTCGGGCAGCTATCTTGGCGAGGACGACATCGTGCGGTTCGAAGACCAATACGGTCGCGCCCAGTAAGGCTATCGCCTACCCCTTCCCTCTTTCCTTGCAGCCAACATCCATGACCACCCAGATTCCCGTCAACTCCCTGTCACGCCATATCGCCCCCCTGCAGGAGCAGTTGGGCGCCATCGCGACTCAAATCATCGCCAGCGGATACTACGTACTCGGTCCGAATGTCAAGGCCTTCGAGCAGGAGTTCGCCGCCTACTGCGGCGCGGCGCACTGCGTCAGCGTGGCCAATGGCACCGATGCCCTTGAACTGTCGCTGCGCGCCTTGGGCGTGGGTGAGGGCGATACGGTGGGCGTGGTCGCCAATGCCGCGATGTACGGCACTTCGGCGGTCCTGGCCTGTGGCGGCACGCCGCTGTTCATCGATACCGAGGCCACCACCGGCGTGATGTCGTTGGCGGCACTGCAGGCAGCGCTGGACGCCGGCGCTGCTCCGAAGGTCGTCATTGTCACGCACTTGTATGGCCAGCTGGCCGATATCGAGGCGATCGTGGCGCTGTGCCACAGCCGCGGTATCAAGGTCCTGGAGGATTGCGCGCAGTCGCATGGCGCCACGCGCAAGCAGACCCGCGCAGGCAGCTTCGGCGATATCGCCAGCTTCAGCTTCTACCCGACCAAGAACCTCGGTGCGCTGGGCGATGGCGGCGCGATCGTCAGCAACGACGAGGCGCTTGCCCAGACCGCTGCGCAACTGCGCCAGTACGGCTGGTCGGCAAAATACACCAACAGCCTGCGCGGTGGCCGTAACAGCCGTCTGGACGAAATCCAGGCCGCGATGCTGCGCGCGATGCTGCCGCATCTGGATGCCTGGAATGCGCGCCGCCGCGAAATTGCCAACCGCTACGCAGCGGGCATCCACAACCCGCGCATTCAGGTTTCGGCTGCTGTCGGCGAGGACAACGTCGCACACCTGTACGTGGTTCGCACGGATGCCCGCGACGCGCTCAGGACCCATCTGCAGGATGCCGGGGTGCAGACCGAGATCCACTACCCACTCTGCGACCACCGCCAGCCGTGCCATGACGGCGCATTCGATGCCGTGCAGTTGCCCGCCACTGAAGCAGACGCCCTGCGCGTACTCACCCTGCCCTGCTTCCCGGAACTGACCGACGAAGAAGCCGACCAGGTCATCGCCGCATGCAACCGGTTTTGAACAGCGCCGCGCCATCGCTGGCGCTGGTCGTCCCGATCTACCGCAATGAAGGTTCGATCGACGACCTGCTGCAGGCCGTCGATCACATCTCCCGCACGGTGGAGGGCGACTTCGAGGCGATCTTCGTAGTCGATGGCAGCCCGGATCGCAGCCATGCGCTGCTGCTGGAGAAGCTGCCGCAGTGCGCCTTTCGCGCGCAGCTGGTCAATCTGACCCGCAACTTCGGTGCATTCCCGGCGATCCGTACCGGCCTGCAGCAGAGCAAAGCCGACGTGACCGCCGTCATGGCGGCCGACCTGCAGGAACCGCCGGAGCTGGTGATCAACTTCTGGAAGCGCTATGCCGCCGAGCACTACGACGTGGCGTTCGGCATCCGCGAGGCCCGCCAGGACCCGATGGGCTCCAAGCTGGCCTCCACGGCCTTCTGGGCGCTGTATCGCAAGCTGGTGATCAAGGACATTCCCAAGGGCGGCGTGGATATCTTCGCGGTGAGCGCGGATTTCCGCGAACGCCTGCTGCTGCTCAACGAATCACATTCAAGCCTGCTGGCGCAGCTGTTCTGGTTGGGTGGCAAGCGCGAGTTCGTTCCCTACCAGCGCCGCGAGCGTCAGCATGGCAAGAGCGCGTGGACGTTGAGCAAGAAGCTGCGATACCTGTCCGACAGCATCTTCGCCTTTACCGACTTGCCGGTACGGATGCTTACTGCTCTGGGCCTGCTTGCCTTGGTGGTGACTGTGCCGTTGGGCATTCTGGTGATGGCAGCCAAGGTTTCCGGACTGGTAGCGGTACCGGGTTATGCCGGCACCATGCTGACCATCCTGTTCTTCGGTGCCCTCAACTCCTTGGGCCTGGGAATCGTAGGCACGTATGCGTGGCATGCCTTTGAGAACACCAAGGCGCGCCCACTCTCCATCAAACAATCGGTCGACGTGTTCGACAAGGATACCCCGTGAGCCATTTTGTCCATCCCAACGCCCTTTGCGAGAGCCAGGATATCGGTGAGGGCACCCGAGTCTGGGCATTCGCGCATGTACTGCCCGGCGCCAAGCTGGGTCGGGACTGCAATATCTGCGATGGCGTGTTCGTCGAGAACGACGTGGTGGTGGGCGACCGGGTCACGGTCAAGTGCGGCGTGCAACTGTGGGACGGCGTGCGCCTGGGAGACGATGTGTTCATCGGTCCCAATGCTACCTTTACCAATGATCTGTTCCCCCGCAGCAGGGTGTACCCGGAGAAGTTCCTGGGTACGGTGGTTGAATCAGGTGCTTCCATCGGCGCCAACGCGACTATTCTCGCCGGGACTACCATTGGCAGCGGCGCCATGGTCGGTGCAGGAGCGGTGGTGACCCGCTCGGTTCCGCCGCATGCCATTGTCGTCGGCAATCCGGCCCGGATCGTGGGGTACGTTTCCGATAAGGACGCGGCACCCACGTCGCAGGACGACGGCAAGCAGGGCATCACTGATACTAGCGTTCCTGGCGTCAAGCTGTATCGCATGCCGAGCTTTGTCGACATGCGCGGCTCGCTTTCCGTTGGCGATTTCGAAGGCTTCCTTCCCTTCCACGCCAAACGATACTTCCTTGTCTATGGCGTGCCGACCCAGGAAACGCGCGGCGAGCATGCGCATAAGCGTTGCCATCAGTTCCTGATCTGTGTCTCGGGCTCCGTAAGGGTGCTCGCCGACGATGGTACCCGCCGCATCGATGTCGAGCTCGACTCGCCCAGCCAAGGCATCCACCTGCCGCCCATGATCTGGGGCACTCAGTACAAGTATTCGAAGGACGCAGTGTTGCTGGTGTTTGCCTCAGAGGCCTACGATTCGGACGAGTACATCCGCGACTATGCGAGCTTCAAGGCCATGGCCAGTGCCACGAAGTGAACTGAAACTCCTTGACAGTGCGATGGAAAAGCACCGCTCCCTGCTGGGAACAGCGGCACGATTTATCGTAGGCGGCGCGCTCAATACTCTCGCAACCCTGGTGCTGTACTGGCTACTGATGCGAGTCATGCATTACCAGTGGGCTTATCTGATCAGCTTCTGCGCCGGCATATTGCTGAGTTACATGCTCAATACGCGCTTCGTCTTCCGGGCAAGACACAGCTGGTTGAAGTTCTTTTTGTTCCCACTCGTCTATCTAGTTACCTATGCCATTGGCGCACTAGTACTCCGAGTTGCCGTTGAGCATTTTCATGTACCAGCCAGCGTAGCCCCGCTGGTTCCCATCGCCGTGACCCTACCGGTATCGTTCCTGCTCACCAAGCTGGTGCTGCAGGTCCGCCACCGTTCCGACCATTGAAGAATTCGATGCCAACACCCATGAGTCTCTCTGCTGGCCAACCCATATCCGCTACGCCAAATGTGCCCGAGTTCCAGTTTCAATCTTTGCGGCACGTATGCAGGCAGGATTGGCTGACCATTTGCACCGGCATGATGGCGTCTTTCTTGCTGGCGAGTATCTACATGTCAGGCTGGCCGCAAGGTCTGATTCCCGAGATCAAGGTTCCTTACGCCTACAGTGGTGACGCGCTGAGCAGCACATGGCTTATCCAGCGCGCCATGGAAGGCTGGATATTCCACAATGATCGCAGCGGATTTCCCTTTGGCTCTTCATTTTTGGACTACCCAGGCTCGGATTCCGCCAGCTTCCTGATCCTCAAGATTCTTGGGCTGTTGACAGGATCTAGCGCAGGGGCCCTGAACCTCTATTTCCTTCTCAGCTTTCCAGTCAATTTCCTCGCCGCATACCTCGTGTTGCGTTCGCTGCGTGTAGGCAAAGCGCTTGGCTTCGCTGCCGCAGTACTCTTTGCTTTCGCGCCATTCCACTTCCTCAGACTTGTCCACCTGTTCTATACGTGGTACTTCGTTGCTCCGATCTACTTCTACATCGGACTTCAGATTGCGCTGAATGGTAAGCAGTTTGATTTTAAACACGCCTCTTGGCGTCGGCGCGCATTGCTCGCGGCTCTCTATCTGATCTTGTCCTCGTTCGGCGTTTACTACACAGCATTCGGCATGCTGGTGATCGGTGCTGCTTCCCTGGTTGCCTTGTTCAACCGGAACTTAAAGACCGTCCGCTTCGTCGCGGCGCCTGTCATCTTCTTCCTTGCCATCGGAACAGCAGCGAACCTTGCGCCGAATGTGTTCAACGAGCACCGCCTTGGACATAATCCTGAGGTTGCTGCACGCTCCCCGGTTGAAGCCGAAGTCTATGGCCTGAAGCCCATGCAGCTTGTGCTGCCCCGGCCTGGTCATCGCTCCCCGTTCCTTGCGGGCATCACCAGCCGCTACAACGACAACACGCCACTGGTCAACGAGAACTACACGGCATCCCTAGGGATGATAGGTGTGGGTGGCCTCTTCATCCTCGTGCTGGCGGCCTTCATGGGGATGGCAGGCGTGCAGGTAGATCGCCGTCTGTCGAATCTTGCTGTGATGTCCTTGGTACTTCTAGCCTTCATGGTTATTGGTGGGCTGGGCTCTCTGTTCGCTCACTTGATTTCACCCTCGATACGAGGCTGGAATCGCGCCAGCATCTTCTTGTCGTTCAGCACATTGGCTGCCGTGGCACTGGTGGCACAGGCGTTCAGCGAACGTTTCTCAAAACGCGTGGCTGTGCAGGTTGCGTCCGCGTTCGCGCTGTTCATGGTGAGCGTTGGCCTGTGGGACCAGACGCTCCCCCCTTGCAAGGCCTGCCTTGATGCAGTTCGGCAGCCATACGAGCAGGACCGAGCCTTCATAGAGCAGATTGAACATGATCTTCCTGCAGGCGCAGCGCTGTATCAGCTCCCCTATATGGGGTTCCCTGAGTCTTCTCCTATCAACAAGTTGAACAGCTATGGGCTCACAACGGGCTTCATCCATTCCCGCAATCTCAAATGGAGCTTTGCGGGAATGAGAGGGCGCGAAGGCGATCTGTACTTCCGCACTCTTGCTTCAATGCCTGTCTCTGATCAGCTGCGTGCGATTCAAGACAAGGGCTTCGCCGCGGTCTATATCGATACCGACGGGTATGCCGATGGCGGCACTGAGATCATCCAGGCTTGGACCGACGTGCTTGGCCATGGCCCCGATCTCAAGCGAGCAGATGGCAAGGTCGTGATGTTCAACTTGGCAGGTAGTCCCAGACCGGATGCCACGAAGATCCCTGCTGACAGTGCAGCACGGCAGCTTGACTCGAACCCCTTGCCGGCAAGCAGGCTGGCTCCGTTTCTGGGTACCGGCTGGTCATCTCTTGAGCCGTGGGGTGTCTGGTCAGAAGGGGCTGCCTCCACACTCATTATTTCCGCACCGCCTGCGGGCGCATCGCACTTGCGCATCCACTTCAACGGGTTCGTTCCTTCGGATCGTACGTTGGTGATTACCGCAGGCATTGACGGTGCTGAGCCGGTGCAAACCATAGTGCGACCTGATCGGACGGTTGGTCTGATGATGGATGTGGCGCTGCCTGCGCAGAACAGCTCCAGTGCGCTCAGTGTCTCGCTCAGCTACGACAAACCTATCTCACCGCAACAGGCAGGCGTTTCCTCAGATAAACGCATGATTGCTTTGGGGCTGACTTCCTTGCAGTGGGTGGGACCGTAAGGATCACTGGCGCAGGAGGCAGTCGGCAGTCGGCAGCCCCGATCAGTGCCGCCGTCCCTGTGTTCCCGCGCACATGGAGGTACTACCGGCGATCAATTCGGAACAGGTGATCACACGAGTATCGCGCGATAGCTCCATCTGCTGCGGTGATTTGGCACCTCGACTGCATTGCATAAGAAAAAGGGCGGCGCATTGCGCCGCCCTTTTGGCTGGATCTGACGCTCAGAGTCCTGGCGTCAAGCAGCCTGCGCCGTGAGCATCCATTCCAGGGTTTCACGCAGAGGTGGGCACGACCAACCAGTCGTCATCTGACCCAGTAGCGTGTTGTCTCCGCAAAGCGTCTTAACTTCGTTGGCCCGCACGAATGCAGGGTTTACCGAAACCGTCAGCGAATGCCCGGTGATCTGTGTGCACAGATCGATCACGTCCTTCAGCGAGAACGCGATGCCTGAGCATACGTTGATGGTACGGCCGACAGCCGCGTCGGACTGCAGCAGACCGCGGTACGCGGCGGCCACTGCCCTGACGTCGCCAAAATCCCGCGCAACGTCCAGGTTTCCCAGCTCGATGTTCTCAGCACGTCTCGCGAAATGGGACACGATCTTGGGAATCAGGAAGTTGTCCGCCTGCCCGCGACCGGTGTAATTGAAGGGCCGCACGACAGTGGTTGGAAGACGATCCTGCCATAGCCGTACGATGTACTCCATGCCAAGTTTGCTGATCGCATAGTCGTTGGCCGGCGCAGGGGCGACCGACTCGTCCAGACGCCCTGCCGAAGAGTTGCCGTACACGTTGGCGCTGCTGGCAATCAGAACCCGGTGGGGAGTAAGCGACGCATCGTCGATCGCCTGAAGCAGGTGCCGCGTACCGATCAGGTTCACGTGGTAAAAGTCGTCCGCGCCCCCGTGGGCCACGAACGCCAGCGCCGCGAGGTGGATGATGACGTCAGGACGCGTATCCTTGAGGACCCCCCGCAATCCGTCCAGATCACAGAGGTCAGCCTGTCGATACGCGTCGGGCGGGACCAAAGGTGCAGCCCAGGAGGGTGCGGATTGCGCCGCCCCTCCCAGGCCCACGACCTCACAACCCTGCTTCTTCAGGTCGTCGATCACGTAGCGCCCGGTGAAACCGGATGCTCCTGTGACCAGTACCCGCTTGCCGCTGAGGTCAGAAGGACGCACCACGCTCGTTCCTCCGCAGATCAGCGTCGACCATCATCTGGCACAGCTCCTCCAGAGTGGTCTGCGGGCGCCAGCCCAGCACGCGCTCCGCCTTCTCGGGGTTGCCGATCAAGAGGTCGACCTCCGCCGGACGATGGAACTTCGGGTTGATCCTCATGACCGTCTTGCCCGTTGCGGTATCGACGGCGATTTCGTTCTGATCGGTGTTGCGGAACTCGACGTTGATCCCGGCGCCCTTGAAGGCCATATTCACGAAGTCGCGAACCGTCTCGGTCCGGTTCGTCGCGAGCACGAAAGTGTCCGGCTCGTCGGCCTGCAACATGCGCCACATGCCTTCGACGTACTCTTTCGCGAAGCCCCAGTCACGCTTGGCATCAAGATTGCCCAATTCGAGGCAGTCAAGCATGCCCAGCTTGATCTTGGCCACCGAGTCTGTGATCTTGCGCGTCACGAACTCGCGACCACGCAGCGGGCTTTCATGGTTGAACAGGATGCCACTCGAACCGAAGATGTCGTAGCTTTCGCGGTAGTTCACCGTCATCCAGTGCGCGTAGAGCTTGGCCACGCCATAGGGACTGCGGGGATAGAACGGCGTGCTCTCGATCTGCGGGACTGCCTGCACCTTGCCGAACATCTCCGAGGTGGACGCCTGGTAGAAGCGGATGTCCCGGTTCACCTGACGAATCGCCTCAAGCAGGTGGACGGGGCCGATGCCCGTGATCTGGGCCGTGGTCGTCGGCTGGTCGAACGAGACGCCGACAAAACTCTGGGCTGCCAGGTTGTACACCTCCGTCGCCTGGGTACTTTCAAGCATGCGGATGCTCGAACCAAGGTCGGTCAGATCGTATTCGATCAGATGAAGGTTAGGATGCGCGGCGATCCCCAGCTCCTCGATGCGCCAGAAATTGACGGAGCTCGTGCGACGGTACGTGCCGTAAACACGGTATCCCTTTTCCAGCAGCAGTTCCGCCAGATAAGCCCCATCTTGGCCGGAGATTCCGGTAATCAACGCAGTTTTCATTAACACATTCTCTTTGTTAGTCGGATTGAATCCGATCATGAGCCTGAACGGCTCGGTCCCTGTCAGTGAGTCACTGCGCCGCGTGCTGAAGCGGCTTGCCATCCTTGCCGCAAATCGTCGGCTTGCCCTGATCCTCACAATTGGTCAGTGGGCCATAATCCAGCGTTGCAACATTGAGGTCACTGAACCAGGCAACGCCTTCTTGGACCAGGCCGAAGCGCAAGCTCTTGCCGACTGCGTCCTTGGTAGGGGCCTCCGCAACGACATCGGCAGTGCCGCCCTCCGGAATTCCTTGTGCCGGCAATGCGACACGGACGAACTCGCGGTTCACCATTGCCCCGGCACCATCAACGAGCGACACGGCCAAGTTGACCGGCAGTTTGCCCTTCGTGCTGATTGCGACTTTACCGGTGTTGGTGACCGACACCACAGTGCGGAGAGTTTCACCGTTGTTCACGAGCACCGGCTCGGCAGCGATCTTGTACTGGGCGCCGACTTGCTCCTGGGTCAGAGGCGTTGCCATATCAGCGGCTTCCACCGCCGGGGCGGCCGGCGCGGATGCGGCTTGGGGGGCCTGCTCGGCCTCGGGGGCCTTGGAACAACCGCTGACAGCGATGGCCGTCGCCAGTGCTGCCGCAGCGCAGAGAGAGAGCTGGGACTTGGAAATTTTGTTCATTGGTGAAACCCTGTGGTGGATGGTGATGGCGTTCATGGTTGAGCTGCCTCTACGTGTACGACAAGCCGGGCGGGGACGAACCCTCGGCTCTTGAACCAACAAACTGACTCTTGAACGAGGTCGATTTCCAGATGATATTCGCCCGGGACGTCAGGTGCGCGAACCTTCATGACGTGGATGCCGGACGAGGACTTGTCCACCGCCTCTTCTATCCAGGTCCGTGGCTGCTCGGCCAGTGGATGCGTCGAATCTGCAGACGACCAGAAGTGCCCCAGATAGATGCCGAAGGGCCGTATGGCGTGTCCAAGCGGGCTGAGCCACTGACACTCGCTGTCGTTGGTCAGCTCGACGCGCAGGGAGATCATGCTGGACGGCGCGACAACGCCGGCATCGTGCTCGAGAACCAATGCCTGCCCCAGGAATCCCGCATCGGGCAGCGGTCCGTTGTACGGATAGGGCCCGACGGTGCCGCCCACGATGCGGGCATGCGAATCCAGCTCTTGGTCTGCAAGGGCCGCAAGCGCGGGGTTCACCCAGCGATCTCCCCGCAAGGACGTCCTGACATCGATACGCTGCAGCTCGCTGGCAAGCGGAGAGTCGATATCGACCTTGAGGCTCGCCACTGCATCGGCGACGTGATCCCGGAAATCAGCGAGGACACGATGGCCGCGCAACAGCTGCGCGTAGCGCTCGGTCGCAGCGAAGGGATCCAGCGAAGGACGGCCCGCCTGGTCGGCGCATGCCTCCGCCCAGTGCGCAAATGCGGCAGGGTCCTGCGACAGTTGGCGCAACAAGGTCGCCAGCACCTGGGGGCAGTCGTCGGTCGGTACGATTTTCTTTACGCAGGCAGGAAGTTCGGCGTACCAGCCCTGATCGGACACGATGGTGGGAAGTCCGGCCTGCATCGCCTTGGATACAACAGCGGAGGCCTCGCCCATCGTGGGCTGGCGCAGCGCGATCATCAGATCGGCGCGCTCGAATACGTTCCAGAACTCGTCATCGCCAACGTGGCCGTGGTTGACCAGCGTGACGTTGTCGATTCCTGCCAGGCCCTCCAGCACGCGCTGTACAGCAGGCTCCACTTCACCGGCGATCTCCAGCGTGAGCGGATGGTCAAGGTCCCCTGCGATGGCCACCAGGGCCTGCACGATCCAATCGAAGCGGCGGTTCATCTGCCCACCGCCCATCAGCGCGATGGTGCTCAGGCGCTCACGCACACGGTGCGATGCCACGACGGGATACAACTGGGGCACCACGGTGACCGGAAGCCACGGGAACTCGCGGATTATGCGGTCGGCCGAGTATTGGGAATGGACCACAACCTCGGTGGCGAACTTCGTTGCCACCTGGTGCAGCGGGAAATGGACGACGTCGTCGGTGTTCCAGATGGGCTTGCCGCAGCGAAGGGCAAGCCCGGCGCTCTTCACTTCAGAGACGGTATGCCACTTTCCCAGCACGCCGGCATATTCGTCACCTGTCAGGCGCTGTTCCTCGTTCAGTACGCCAGCCACCATGTGGTGCAGGACCAGATCGTGCAGATGCACGATGCCCGGCACGCGGGCCATCAAAGGCAGCATCCAGCCATGGTAGATCGGGTGGTTGCCCATCTGGTACACCACAGCGTCGGCTGTGCGCAGGTCGTCGATGACCTGCTGTACGCCGGCGCGCTCCACGTCGCCGTTGGTGACCGTGTCTACCCGCAACCCGAGATCGCGCAGCATCGCCACCAGACCAGCCGAGTACTCGGCGATACCCGAGCGCTCTGGCGGCAGCGGCCCCACCATCGCAATGTGGAACGGCGTAATCAAAGTCGGCTCTCCACCAGATTGGTGATCACCCGCTCCCAGGTAATCGTCGCACTGAGGCGGTGGCCTTCCTCGGCCAACGCGCGCAGCTGCGTGGGGTTCTTGGCGTAGCAGTCGGCCAGACTCTCTGCGATGGCCTCGGGCGTCGGGCTGGTTACCCAGCCGCTGCCGGTGGCCTGTACGATGCGCCCGACTTCGCCACTGTCATCCACGGTAATGACCGGCTTGTGCGCCGCGAAGCTCTCCAGGGTGGCGAAACCATAGTCCTCGTCCACAGGGGAGTAGAAGACCGCTCGGCAGTTGGCGATCAGGTCGAGCAGCGTGGCGTCCTCGACGAAACCGGCAAGCTCGACCCGGTCCTGCAGGCCCAGCTCGCGCACCAATGGCGCCAACGAACGCGCATAGTCGCTCGCGCCGGTGCCGGCGATCACCACCTTGGCATTCGGCACCTGCTGCGCCGCCCGGATGAGCAAGTCGGGGCGCTTCATGGATTCCAAGCGACCGATGCACAGCACATAATCGCCATAGTCACCCGACGTGATCAGCGGCGCGAGTTTCGACGGCGGGTACAGCACCTCCGAAGACAGACCACAGTAGTTCTGCAACCGGTCCGTCACAGTCTGGGAAATCGTATAGCGCGGCTCGATCTCCGACAGCAGCTCCTTGTCAGAGGCGCGAAGTGCATCGCGCACGGCCATGTCTCGGGCGGTAAGGTGCGGCACATCGAAGCGCGTGCGCGCCAGGTCATAAAGAACCCGGTGCTGATGAACAAGCCAAAGGGCCTTGTTGTCATGCGAAGCGGCATAGGTCGGATACTTCGTGCAGATGCACAGATCTATCTTCTGCCCGTTGCTCTCATTCAGGTTCAGTAACCGCCAGGCCAGCATTGACGAAAGGATTTCCGTTTCCGGATACCACTTATACGGAAGCTGAACCAGCTCGGCGACGACCTGTCGCTGCTTTCCCCACAGATTGATCTGTCGGACCAGTTCCTCGTTGAGGAGTTCGGCGCCTCCTCTTACAAACGGCACTTGCGCACCCAGCACGATGACTCTTTTCACTACCACTACCCCTTCAATGATGTCCTTGCCACGACAAGTTGCTTTCCATGAGTTACTGCTTTGACTGGCGAATCCGGCTTGCGAGCTGATCGAGTGCAGCCAGCCGCTTGTCCGACGCGGCGTCGGCCGAGCTGGACAGGTCACTCGGCGCCGTGACGGGCCTCGGTACGGAGCCACTCGCCAAACTTGCCCTCGCGCCACCACGGTTGAGCAGCTTGGCGCTCAACCACCGCACCGGCGCCGTCAAGCGCCAGGAGCGGCTCGCGTGCAGACTGTCGATCTGCCCTTCCAACACCTCAACAGCCGCTTCCAGCTCGCGCACGCGCGCGCGCGACGAACCCATGCTGTGGAGGCGTTGCGACAGGTCCACCTGCAACTCCTTCAACCTGCGTCGATCATGCGTTCTGGAGCTTTCCAACCTCTCCAGCCGACGTTGCAGCGAGGCAGCTTTCGATCGCAGCTCGGCGATGGTCGCCTCATGTTGGTCGGCAAGACGCTGAGCATCGGATACCTTGACCTGCATGGCATTGCGCTCTTCCGTCAGCCGGCCGAGGTCGGCCGCCAGGAACTCCGCCAGCTCACGTGCATGTTGGCGCTCCTCCAATTCTACTTCCAGCTCTCCGATCCGTGCGAAGGAACTGGCATTACCTGCCTCCAGTTCGACCACGCGTGCGGCCAACTGTTGATTATCCTCTTCAGAACTGAGGGCGCGGGCCTCCAGCTCTTTCGCCCACGCAGCCAACGTCTGAAAGCTCCCTTCCAGTTCCCGCTTGCGGTTATCGGCCGCCTCTGCCTCGATCTTTAGCGCGGCGAGATTTTCCTGCGCCTGCTGTGCCGTCTCTCGCACGCGTTCCAGGGCCGCGGCGCGCGCGGCGAGTTCGACGCGATCGTGCTCGGTCTGCATGTACAGCATCCGCAGGCGCGTGTTGTAGTTGAGCAGGGCCCCTTGGAGATGCTGGTAGATCACCGTCCATTCGGGAATGGGGCTGGATTCATTCCCGGAATGGGCAAGGCAATGCTGCAGGTCCGAGAACGTCCAGCGGGACTGCTCCTGACTGAACAAGTGGATGAACGCATTCCGGTAGCGCGGCGGCAACGACATGAAGTCCAGCGCCGGCTCCCTGCCCGGATTGGAGGGAACGATGCGGCACTCCAGGATCTCCTTCACGGTGATCAGGAACGACAGCAGCAGATCGCCCAGCCAGGAGCAGTCGTTGGCATCCTGGGAGATGGCGCCGTAGTCAATCAGGAGGGCGCGGTCATCCTTGGACATGAGCACGTTCCAGCATCGGACGTCATTGTGGTACAGACCACCCCGCTCGAGGGCCACCAGTTGGTCGAGAAGCTGGGAAATGACCTGGTCCGCATCATAGGGGCTCCCGTCATCGATCAGCTCGGACAACAGTCGGCCTTCCATCATTTCCCGCGCCAGGAATACGTCGGAAGAATCGTTCAACGCGACGATCAAACGCGGCGCAGGAAACAAGGCCGGCGGGTTGCGAAGGAATGCCGATTCGTTATGGAACTCCTGCAGATTGATCTCAGCACGTCCGCCCATTCCCAGCGTCATCTTCTTCACGAACACCTGTTCGCCGAAGTAGTAACGGCGGCTGTGCTGGTGGGTGCCGCGCCCATGCGCATGCGCCTCACCAGACCAGGTAGTGAACTCACCGATGAAGTCGCCCACATACCAGAACCGGCTGCTGGCAAAGATCAATGGACGGGAGACCGTAGACAGGTGCGTCGGTTGACGCGACAGCAGACGGGTGAAGGCATAGCTGGACAGCAGTTCGGCCGGATCCTGCGGCAGTGAGGCAGCCCAGTACAACGGCTCCTCTCGCAGGGCCAACTCGTAAATGGCCGCACTGGCGATCTCGGAGAGTTTCCGGCACAGCTCAGACACGCTGACCATACCTCTGGCATGCACAAGGTGGTGGAAAACGCTCAAGCCCAGAACCAGATCGTAGTCGCCCGGCTCAAGCCGCTCGATCACGTCCTCGACCGTGGCATGCTCGAAGGTGGCTTCAAATGCAGGATTTTGCCGGGCCAGCGCCTTGCACACATCCACGTTGAGGTCCAGGAAATCCACGCCATGCACGCGGTGACCTTCGGCTGCCAGGCTAAGGGAGAAGAACCCCTGCGCGCAGCCAAGGTCGAGCACGCGCAAAGGGCGGCCCAGCGCCGTCTGGAGTTGCCGCGCACACTCGCGGATAAGAACGAGTCTGTCCTCGCAGCCCCGGGAGCTGCCGTCGGACAGCTCGGGATGGGCGAAGATCGGCTGGTATTTTTCAGGCAAGGCGGCCACCAGCACGCCCACACTAGGTGACTCGGTCATGACTTTTCACTCTCTGAGTTAATGTGAGCCGGCAACGTCATGACGACGCGCCCACGAGCTCAAAATCGGCCTTCAGGTCCATCATCCCCCAGAATTGCATGCCTCTTGAGACATCCAACATAATGGAATCGTAACGCCGGTCCAGCGGCGTCAATTCAGCAAGTGGATCGCCACTGGAAACGCCCAGTGAAACCAGGTAATTGGCTTCATTGAGATCAAGCGGCATGGTGAACTTGCAGACAATTACCTCTCCCGCCTTCACTGCAATACCAGCTCGCCCCTCGCTGGCGAGGAAGGAATTGGTGCCGTACAAGAACAGGCCCTCGAGTGTCTTCACCAGGAACCCGGGCACGATGCTGTCAAAATCCCGATCAAACGCGATCTTGACGTAGAAGGAGGTCCTGGCCCCGCTGTCGATGCGCGCAGGGAATTCCTGCCCCTCGCTTGCGATCAGGTAATCCACAATCCGCGCACCGCCCTGCCCCCAGCGGTGCTCGGCGGCATTGTAATACGGACGGGTATGGAATACGTCCTCGCTACCGCCCTCCATGCCCTCGGACACCACATCGACGGTTTCCTGAAGCGAGGCGGCCTTTTTCCCAAACAGCTCGTCCAGGTAGAGGTTCGACACCTCCTGCGCTGTGCCGTCGGCGAATACCCCCCCATCCTTGATGAAGATCACCCTGTCGCAGTGCTTGACGATGTCCCCGATGGCATGGCTGACCAGGATCAGCGTGGTCCCCAACGCGGTGAACTCCTGCACCCGCTTGTAGCACTTGGCCTGGAAATAGGCATCCCCCACCGACAGCGCTTCGTCGACAATGAGCACGTCAGGGCGGAAGGCAGTAGCCACGGCAAAGGCAACGCGAACCTGCATGCCACTGGAATAAGTTCGGACTGGCTCGTCGAAATACTCACCGACTTCGGCAAACGCCTCGATTGCTGGCATGACCGACTCGATCTCCTGCTGCGAGTAGCCGAGCAGGCCCGCGGAATGGAAGGCGTTCTGGCGCCCGGTCAATTCGACATTGAAGCCCATGCCCAGTTCAAGGATGGCAGCGATGCGGCCGCCACGGGTAATGCGCCCCTCGGTGGGCTGGGTGGTACCGGTGATCATCTTGAGCAGCGTGCTCTTGCCGGCACCGTTGCGGCCCACGATACCCACCGATTCGCCGGGCGCGATGGTGAACGACACGTCGCGCAACACCCAGTGCTCTTCCTTCGGCCGCACCGGCAGGCCGAACCAGCTTGCCACGCGCAGCCACTCGCTGCCCCAGACCCGGTAGGACTTGCCGACGTTTTCGATCCGCATTGCAGTGCTCATAGGGCATCCACCATTTCCTGACTGGCGCGACGGAACACCACCAACGACATGATGCCCAGCACCACGGTGGCAATCATCAGCGGCACCAGGGAAATCCAGTCGGGCGCCTTCTCGTAGAGCAGCACGTCGTGATAAGCGGTCACCAAGGGAAACAAGGGATTGAGCTTGAACAGTTCACGCACGTCGGCCGGCAGGATCTCCACGCTGTAGACGATCGGGGTCAGCCAGAACATCGCCTGCAGGACCACCGGTACGATCTGTCCGATGTCACGCATGAAGACATTGAAAACCCCCAATAGCAGCCCAAGCGACATGGACAGGGCAAGCGTGAGCAGCATCAAGACCGGAAGCCAAATCACCGGTCCGCCGGGGTAGTGCCCCAGTACCGCGAATACGAGGAAGATCGCCACCAGAAGCAGGATGTTGTTGATCGCCATGGAACCGGCGGCGATGAAGGGTAGGCAGATGCGTGGGAACGCCACCTTCTTCATCAGGTTGCCGTTCTCGATGAACAGATTGACGCTGCGCGAGACAGACTCTGCGAATAGTGTCCAGAACAATGTGCCGGACATCAGGTACAGCGCGTAGCCATACTTGTTGTCGATGCCCGGGAGCTTTGCAGACAACACTTCGGACAGGATCGTGGCGAAGATGAGCACCTGCATCAGCGGATGAATGATCATCCACAGCACGCCCAGCTTGCTCTGCGCGAAGCGTGTCTTGAAGTCGTTGCGGATGGCCGACAGGATGAAGCCCCTGTATGCCCATACCGCCCTGAGAATGTCCATGATCTGTTGCCCCTCCGGGCATAGTGCAGGTTGGCAACCGCTTGCAGGAAGCGGTTAAACAGCAGTGCAGCCCAACGGGGTGCGAGACGGGTGGAGTTTGGATCGCAGGTCGTTCATTTCGAAGGCGCGCAGGTAACGGGGGCGGAGAATCCCTGGAGTGCGGCGAGTTGGCTGATCAGCGCGTTTGCCGCGCTCGCGGGCGCAAGCTGGCGGCGGACGGCGTCCTGGCCCTTCAAGCCGATGCTGCGAGCGAACGAAGGAGAGTCGGCCAGCTCGCGCATGGCCGACGCTGCAGATTCGATGCCCGGCTCCGCCCACGACGCGCCTTCCGAATCCGGATACTGGCCTTCCTTTAACGGCACGAGCGTGTAGTCAACAAGGCGGGAATTGTCTTCATCCATGAATTCCAGATTCCCGGACCAGCGCGTCGCTATCACGGGCTTGCCCAGCTCCATGCACTCGGCCAGTCCGAGCCCGAACCCTTCCGCGCGATGTAGCGATACAAACGCATCGCAGCAGCGTTGCAGAGCGCGCACGTGGGCGCGATCAATGACCTCGTCGCGGATGACGATCCGAGGATCGCCCGCAGCAGCGAGGAGAAGATCCCGAACGCCATGATCGTAGCGGTGGCCGTTGCTGGATTTGACCACCAGCCCGACGTCGTTTCGCTCCACAGGAAATGCAGCACGGAAAGCGTCGATCACGGCCAAGGGATTCTTTCTGGCGGGGGAAGAGTTGAAGTCGAACGAGGTCAGAAAAATGAAGCGACCTTCGTCGAGACCAAAATCCTCACGCTGCAGCCCGCTGTCCGGCACGGGGGAGAGCGGAATGGGCACGCGTAGAATGGGCTTCTTGGTGACGTTTCGGAAGGCGCTCTCGATGAAGCCGGACGCGACCATGATCGCATCAACCTCGTTGAGCGCGTTCATCCAGGCCTCCGGAATACGCTCAAGCTCCCAGAACCAGCAGCCGATAACGTACTTTCCGGCAAGCCGTTCCCGGCCGATCTTCTCCAGGGCTGCGTCGAAGCAATCTGGATTCACGAAGACAATGCTGACGCGGTGCACCGCCTCTTCCCGCATGAATGCATCGAGACTGTGATCGTTCCAGCCATGTGGCAACCCGAGATCCACGTCGTGCAGCGCCACGTCGCAGCCTGCGGACATCAGCGCGCGCGAGTACAGGCGAACACTTTCACCCAGACCAAACTGCCCCCTGACGAACCCGTAGACATCCAACCCGGGCCCATCCTTGGCGTCAGCAGGAAGGCGGTCGCCACTGTGCTTCAATACCGGGAGGGGGCGCGACCATGCCACGGTTCGGGGGAATCTGAGGCGGGCACGGGAGCGAGCTGTGAGCAGATCCGCAAACCACAGCCGCAACGACTCAGGTGCAATCCGGTAGATCGGCTGCAACCAGGCCTGGCGCCGCACCCAGGTCAGAAAGTTCAGCGCAGCAGTGCCTTTTGCCGCCGTGCGACCGGCGTTGTTGGTGTGCCGCGTACCCATCGTGATCAGCCCATGCCCCCCAGCGCACCTTCCAGATCCACCTGCAGATCCCCCAGCTCCTCAACCCCCACGCTCAGCCGCACCAGCGCATCGCTGATGCCCAGCTGGGCGCGGCGTTCCACCGGGATCGAGGCGTGGGTCATCACCGCCG
>Ga0157370_10002543_pt1 | contig 21905 bp, 15 predicted proteins | sample C35metaG_FD_113463 | JGI IMG/M metagenome (GOLD analysis project Ga0157370, IMG submission 113463) | Corn rhizosphere microbial communities from Kellogg Biological Station, Michigan, USA - C3-5 metaG | ecosystem: Host-associated > Plants > Roots > Rhizosphere > Soil | place: USA: Michigan...
AGGTTCTTCACGGAATCCCGGGAAACACAGAAACAAGAACGCCGATTTGATTGATGATGTTCGTGCGAGCAAACACATCTAACAAACCGGCGTTCTTATGCGCGATATTAATACTTTCCTTCCGTTTTGGGAGGGCTTTTCTGTCGTCACGATCAAGCCTGAGGGTGATGCCCTACGGATCGAACTGACTCCCCACGCCACCCGATTTCCTTCCTGTGGCGGCTGCCAAAAGCCTTGTTCAACCACTCATGAGTATTGCGAGCGAACCGTTCGCGATTTGCCCATTCTCGGCTGCGCGGTACGCCTCAGCGTGCTGCTCAGGCGCGTTGGCTGCCGCGACTGTGGCAAACGCATGGAGGCCGTGAGTTGGCTGGATCGCTATGCGCGCATGACACGCCGCTTGGCTGATGCGGTTAACCGGTTGCGTCATGACAAGCCGGCTCGCAAGGTCATCAAGCAGGCGCGATGGCTGTTGCTGCGCAATCCACAGAATCTGAAAACGCCGGAACAGCAGGTTCGCTTGCAAGATTTGTTGGCGGCCAACCAATCGCTGATGACGGTGTATTTGATGAAGGCTGAGCTCAAAACACTCTGGACACCGAGTGCTGCCTGGGCTTGGCGATCGGCCTGGAAGCAATGGCTGCGCCATGCTCATGAAAGCGAAATACCGGCACTGATCCAGTTCGCCAAGCGGCTAAAGGCTTACTGGCGAGGCATCGTCAGTCGGGTTCGCTGGCCGATGCACACAGGGCAGTTGGAAGGTATAAACAATCGAATAAAGGTCATCAAACGGATGGCGTACGGTTACCGGGATAGCGAATTCGTTTTCATGAAGATCAAGAGCGTCTTTCCCGGTAATCCGTGAAGAACCAAAAAAAAGGCCGGTCAGACCGGCCAAAGGGAAATCGGGCGTTTCGCCAATGCTATGCGGGAAGTCTCAGGATTCTGGCCGCGTTGGTGCCGAGCACTGCCGCTTTCTCGCGCGGACCCAAGCCTACACTTTCGACAAAACGCACCGGCTGTTCATAGCCCATGTCGAAGCAGTAGTCGCTGCCCAGTACCCGATGGTCGATACCGACGTTCGCGATCAAATAGTCCAGCACTGGACCGGAATGCGACACGGTGTCGTAGCTGAATCGCGTCAAGTAGCTGCTCGGCTTTTGGGCCAGGCGCCGTGTCTCAGGACGTGAGGTCCACCCGGCATCGAGACGTCCCACGAGAATTGGCAAAGCACCACCGGCGTGAGGCAATGACACATGCAGTTGTGGGTATTGATCCAATACTCCGCCGAGGATCAGGTGTGACGCGGCGATAGCGGTATCGAACGGGTTGCCCAGCAAATTGCTCAAATAGTAGTTGCTCAGGCGGGTGCCGCCGACCGTTTGTTGCGGGTGCAGGAATACCGGGAGTCCCAGCTGTTCTATGCGGGCAAAGATTGGCGCGAAACGCGGATTGTCCAGGTCCAGGCCGTTGATGTTGGTGCCCATGTACACCCCCCGAACCCCAGGCAATTCGGCTGCGCGTTCCAACTCGGCAATGGCATCGTCAGCCTCTAGCATCGGCAACGTGGCCAGCACCACAAAACGTTGCGGGTGTTGGCGATGCACTGTCGATGCGGCATCGTTCCAGGCACGTGCCAGGCGGGCATTGAGTTGTCGATCTGCCCAGTACACCATCGGCACGCTAAGGGACAACGCCTGAACATCGACGCCGGAGTGGTCCATGTCGAGCAAGCGCGCCTGCACATCAATAAATTTCAAGGGCAGGGGGCCTAATCCACCGGCCGGGGTGGCGAAGCTGAACGTCGTTTCCTGGCGGTTATAGCTTCCACCGAACGCTTTGCCTTCACTTCCCAAGAGGTGTAAGAACTCTTCAGGGTAGTAATGCGCGTGGATGTCCACCGATCGCACCGGGACGTCGGCGCCTTTCTTGATCGGTGCCGCTGAGGACGGTGATAGACGAGTAACCAGAAGGCCTCCCGCGGTAGCTGCCATGATGCCCAGCAGTTGGCGGCGGGTCTTTGAAAGACAGCAGGGGCATTGCATCGTTGATCTCCTTTTTATTGTTGTCGTAGCGAGTTCAGGTGCGTGCCTGGTTGCTTGCGCGGCCACTGAGCGACTGGTTTCCGCCGTGGGCATGTACCTGCTCCGAAATGCTCTATTGATCAATCGATCATTTGATGGTTTTTGATTATCATCTGATCAATTGGAAGATCGCAAGCCTCTTTTATCAATCCGGCCACTGAGCACAGCCATGCAAGACTCCCATTGCCTGGTCATGCACAGTCGCTACCTTTATCTTTCGATCTTGGAATCCGTTCATGGATAAGTTGCTGGCGCTGAAAATGTTTGTCGAAACGGTGCGCTGTGGGGGCTACTCGTCTGCGGCGCGTAAGCTTGGCATCTCCACGTCGTCAGTGACGCGGCAGGTTGCGGGGCTGGAAAGTGAGTTGGGTGCCAGCCTGCTCAACCGCACCACGCGCAATACGAGCGTCACGGTGGCGGGGCAGCACTATTTCGATAAAGCCGTGGCGATCCTCGAGGCCATCGATGAAGCGGATGCGGTCGTTGCCGACCGTGGCAGCGAAGCTCAGGGGCGTTTACGGGTCAGTGTCCCGGTGGAATTCGGCCGGCGAATCATCGCCCCGCACTTGGGGCGGTTGCTTGAACGCCATCCCGGTCTGGAAATCAGTCTCTCGTTGAGTGACGAGGTCAGTGACCTGCTCAGCGAACAAATCGATGTGTCAGTACGTCTGGGTTCATCGGTGGTCAGTGATGACATCGTCAGCAAGCGGCTGGGTGATTTCCAGCGTTGGGTGGTGGCGAGTCCCGAATACCTGACGCGAACCGGCTTGCCCCGACACCCTCGCGACCTGCTGGAACATCAGTGCTTGCGTTTCGATTACCGCACGGGCCACCACAACTGGACATTCCAGGGCGATGAGGACGTTATCCGCTTGAATGTGCAGGGACGGCTGCAAAGCAACAATGCCGATATTCTGCGCGAGGCTGCCTTGGCCGGTGGCGGGGTGACGCTATTGGCCGATTGGCTGGTACGTGAGGATGTCAGTGCAGGTCGGCTGACTCGCGTGCTGGAGCAATATGAAGTCAACCCAGGCAGTGCAAGCACCTGCATCAATGCGCTGTATCTGCCCAACCATCGTGGTTCCAGTCGCATCAACGTATTCATCGAGTTTCTTCAGGAAATTCTCGCGCCTTAAGCACGTCCTGTGCATCAGGCAAGACCGCGTTGCGCGTCGCTTTTGATCGAATTGACTGCCAGCCAATACCAGCGCAGCGCGCGGTCGGCCGTTCTGATTGTCCGTTAGGGCAAAAGCAGTGTTGCCGAATGCGCAATGAAGCCTTGCACAGGGCAGCGATTCTCCCCACGTGCTTGTGTTCGTACAGTGGCACCCATCAACTGACCCCGATCGTCAAAGCAGCATCCCGCGGCCACTGACAAAAAATTTCGTTTAGATCTCGCCCCGATTCGGCCGGCTACGGCTCGCTGTCGCCTGGCGAAAGTATGAGGAATGCCCCATGAAACCTACACAGACGGTTCCCTTGATCGTCTCCGCTCTGGCGCTGTCGATCGTGCTGGCTGGCTGCAAGCAAGAGGCGCCCGTGCAAGACGTCAAACCGCCCCAGGTTGGAGTCGTCACGCTTCAATCACAGACTTACACCGTGCAAAGCGAACTGCCGGGGCGTACCGCACCTTTTCGCGTCGCGGAAGTTCGGCCACAAGTGGACGGAATCATTCAGCAACGCTTGTTCGACGAAGGAAGCGAGGTCAAACCCGGCCAAGCGCTATACCGCATTGATCCATCACCATACGAGGCAGACGTGGCTCGTGCCCGCGCCTCATTTCAACAAGCCCGTTCCCTCGCAGACCGTTATCGACAGCTGATCGCAGAAAGAGCCGTGAGCCGCCAGGAGTTCGAGGATGCGCAGGCGCGACAACTGACGGCGGAGGCTGATCTCAAGCGTGCCGAAATCAACCTGCGTTACACCCGTGTGCTCGCGCCGATTGCCGGCCGCATCGGCCGTTCCAGCGTGACCGAAGGGGCGCTGGTGAACAACGGCCAGACGGGAGCCATGGCGTCCATTCAGCAGCTCGACCCGATTTACGTTGATATCACCGAGTCCTCTGCGAACCTGCTCAGGTTGCGTGAGGACCTCAAGCAAGGTCGCCTGGAGAACGCGGGGTCGGACGCCGCCGTGGTGACCCTCGCGCTGGAAAACGGCAGCGCGTACGGACTGCCTGGGCGCCTGAAATTTTCTGAGGTGTCAGTCGATCCCTCCACGGGTTCGGTGACCCTGCGCGCGGTGTTTCCCAACCCCGAACATCTGCTTCTACCGGGCATGTTTGTACGGGCAAAACTCCAGAGCGGTGTGCGGCAGGCCGCCATTCTCGCTCCGCAACAAGGGGTGATTCGCGACCTGAAGGGCAATCCTAGCGCACTGGTGGTCAGCGCTGACGGAACCGTGGAACAGCGTCCCCTGACGGCCAATCGGACAGTGGGTAACCAATGGTTGGTAGAGCATGGCCTCGAGGCGGGGGATCGCTTGATCACTGAGGGGCTGCAGTTCGTCAAACCGGGCATGAAAGTCACCGTGACCGCCGCTCAAAACGTGGCGCCGGCGTTGGCCGGTGCCACGGCCGGGGGGAACTGAGCATGTCCAGGTTTTTTATCGATAGGCCCATTTTTGCCTGGGTACTCGCATTGATTGTCATGCTGGCCGGCGGGCTCGCAATCCTCAAGCTGCCCGTCAACCAATACCCTGACATCGCTCCGCCAGCGATCTCGATTCAGGTGACCTACCCAGGGGCGTCGGCCCAGACTGTGCAAGACACTGTGGTCCAGGTCATCGAGCAACAGCTCAACGGCATCGACAACCTTCGCTACGTCAGTTCGGAAAGTAACTCCGACGGCACCATGGCGATCACGGTTACGTTCAACCAGGGGACGAACCCCGACATCGCCCAGGTTCAGGTTCAGAACAAGCTGAACCTGGCCACGCCCCTGTTGCCGCAAGAGGTGCAGCAGCAGGGCATCAGGGTGACCAAAGCGGTCAAGAATTTCCTGATCGTCATTGGCGTTGTCTCCGAAGACGGCAGCATGTCCCGCGAAGACTTGGCCAACTACGTGGTCTCCAACATGCAGGATCCGCTGTCGCGCACTTCTGGCGTCGGCGACTTCCAGGTGTTTGGCGCGCAGTACTCCATGCGGATCTGGCTTGATCCTTCGAAGCTGGTCAGTTTCGGTCTGACGCCCGTCGATGTGAAAAGTGCGATACAAGCCCAAAACGTGCAAGTGTCGTCCGGTCAGATCGGCGGCCTGCCAGCACTGCCGGGCCAACAACTCAATGCCACCATCATTGGCAAAACCCGCTTGCAGTCGGCGGATGAGTTCAAGGACATCCAACTCAAGGTCAACCCAGACGGCTCCGAAGTGCGCCTGGCCGATGTGGCCGAGGTAGCGCTGGGTGGCGAAACCTACAGCGTCAACGCCCAGTTCAACGGGATGCCGGCATCCGGCATCGCCATCAAGCTCGCCCCCGGGGCTAACGCGCTGGATACCACCAAGGCGATCCACGACACCCTCAATCAACTGCAACCGTTTTTCCCTCGCGGCATGAAAGTGGTCTATCCCTACGACACCACGCCCGTCGTGCGCGACTCGATCCATGGCGTGTTCCATACCTTGGGCGAGGCGATTGTGCTGGTGTTTCTCGTGATGCTGCTGTTCCTGCAGAACATCCGTGCGACCATCATCACCACGCTGACCGTGCCCGTGGTACTGCTGGGTACGTTCGGCATCCTCGCGGTCGCCGGTTTCACCATCAACACGCTGTCGATGTTCGGCATGGTGTTGGCCATCGGTCTGCTGGTGGATGACGCCATCGTCGTGGTCGAGAACGTGGAGCGCGTCATGCGAGAGGAGCATTTGTCGGCGAAAGAAGCCACGATTCGCTCCATGAAACAAATCCAGGGCGCGCTCGTCGGCATCGCCCTGGTGTTATCGGCGGTGCTGTTGCCGATGGCGTTCTTCGACGGTTCAACCGGCGTCATCTATCGCCAGTTTTCCCTCACCATCGTCTCGGCAATGGCCCTGTCGGTGCTTACCGCGCTGGTGTTCACGCCTGCCTTGTGCGCCACGATGCTCAAGCCACATGACCCTTCACACGGACTCGCACGACTCGGCTTCTTCCGTGCATTCAATCGTGGGTTTGATCGCGGTGTGCAACGTTACGAGCGTGGCGTCGCCGGGATGCTGCGGCACAAGGCGCCGGCTTTTCTAGCTTACCTGCTGATCGTCGCTGGCATGGTCCTGCTGTTCAACCGCATCCCCACCGCGTTTCTGCCCGATGAAGACCAGGGCGTGATTTTTACTCAGGTGCAGACCCCTGCTGGGTCCAGTGCCGAACGCACGCAGAAAGTGCTCGACAGTGTGCGTCAGTACTTGCTCGCCACGCATGAGCAGGGCGGTGAGGCCAGCGCGGTAGACGCCGTGTTTACCGTAAATGGATTCAACTTCGCGGGCCGTGGGCAAAGCTCGGGCATGGCTTTTGTGCTGCTCAAACCCTGGGGACAGCGCGGTCCTGAGGATGCGGCGCTCGCGTTGGCCGCGCGCGCTCAAGCGAAATACAAAGGCATGCGCGATGCACTGGTATTCGCCGTGGTGCCGCCGGCTGTGCGCGAGCTGGGCAATGCATCAGGCTTCGATTTATTCCTGCAAGACCAGGCCGGTGTCGGCCACGAGGTGCTGGTGCAGGCGCGCAATCAGTTCTTGCGTCTGGCCTCCGAAAGCAAAGTGCTGACGGCGGTGCGGCTCAACGGCCTGAGCGATGAGCCGCAGTATCGGTTGAAGATTGATGACCGGCGGGCAAGGGCGCAGGGGGTCTCGCAAACAGACATCAACACCACCCTGTCCGTGGCCTTCGGCGGTAACTACGTCAATGATTTCATTGATCGTGGTCGAGTCAAAAAAGTGTTTGTGCAGGGCCAGGCCAGCTCCCGCATGTCCCCAGAAGATCTGGACAAATGGTACGTACGCAACGCCGCCGGGAAAATGGTGCCGTTCTCCGCTTTCGCCTCTGGCGAGTGGGTTTTCGGTTCTCCCAAACTGGCGCGCTACAACGGCGTGCCGGCGGAGGAAATACTGGGTAGCCCGGCACCGGGTTACAGCACGGGTGATGCCATGGCTGAAGCACAAGCCATCGCGGCTCAGTTGCCGCCTGGGGTCGCGCTGGCGTGGACGGGCTTGTCGTATGAAGAAAAGCTGTCCGGTTCTCAAGCGCCGATCATGTACGCACTCTCCCTGCTGGTAGTGTTCCTCTGTCTCGCGGCTTTGTACGAAAGCTGGTCTATCCCGTTGGCCGTGATGCTGGTGGTGCCGCTGGGTGTTGTCGGTGCCTTGCTTGCGACGACATTGCGCGGTCTGTCCAACGACGTGTTCTTCCAGGTGGGCCTGCTGACAACGGTAGGGCTGGCGGCGAAAAACGCCATCCTCATTGTGGAGTTCGCCAAGGAATTGCATGAGCAGGGCATGAGCTACACGCAAGCGGCGATTGAAGCGGCACGCCTGCGTTTGCGCCCGATTGTCATGACATCTCTGGCGTTCATCCTTGGGGTGGTGCCGTTGGCCATCTCTACCGGCGCAGGCTCTGGCAGTCAGCACGCCATCGGCACAGGCGTGATCGGCGGCATGCTGACCGCCACCGTCCTGGCCGTCTTCTGGGTACCGCTTTTTTATGTGTCGGTGTCGTCACTCTTCGCACGCCGATCGTCCGTCGTTCCGGCCGTGGCCGCTCAAGAGGAGGTCATGTCATGATCAAGCCTTTCAGTTTTCTGGTGCTCGCTTCGCTGCTGTTCAGTGGTTGCTCTCTGATTCCGGCGTATCAGCAGCCACAGGCTCCGGTGCCAGCCGTTTATCCATTGGCGCCCATGACTCGTGATAAGAGTGCGGCAGTGCTCGATTGGCGCGAATTCTTTCCCGATCCGATGTTGCATCGCTTGATCGAGACGGCACTGGCCAACAATCGGGATATCCGAGTCGCCACATTGAACGTCGAGGCCTACCAGGCGCGATATCGCATTCGCCGCGCGGATCTGTTGCCGGACGTCTCGGCAGCAGGAAGCGGCAGTCGTCAGCGCGTCCCGGCAGACCTGGCATCTGATGATAAAGCCACGATCGAGAGTCAGTACTCGGTCGGGTTGAACGTGAGCTACGAGCTGGACCTGTTCGGTCGTGTGCGCAGCCTCGATCAAGAGGCGCTGCAGCGTTATCTGGCCAGCGAACAGGCTCAGCGCTCAGCCCACATCGGGTTGGTTGCGAGCGTTGCAAGCGCCTGGCTCACCTTGCAAGCCGATCAGGCACTGGAGCGTTTGACTAGCGACACGCTCGATACCTATGAAAACAGCTACCAGCTGACACGTCGAAGCGCCGAAGTGGGTACCGTTTCAGATTTGGCGTTAAGCCAGTCACAAACCCTCGTACAAAGCGCTCGCGGTTCGATGGCCCGGTATCGTCGGCAGGTCGCCGAAGACCGCAACCTGTTGGCGTTGTTAATCGGGGGCGAAATCCCGGCAGACCTGGTTGCCGGTAATTGGGAGCGACAATCCTTGCCTGAGGTTCCCGTCGGGTTGCCTTCGGATTTGCTCAGTCGTCGGCCAGATATTTTGGAAGCAGAATTTCTGCTGAAGGCTGCCAATGCGGATATTGGAGCAGCCCGGGCTGCATTCTTTCCCCGAATCAGCCTGACGGCAGGCGCCGGTTCTTCCAGCGAAGCATTGTCTGGGCTGTTCAACGGAGGGTCGGCAGCCTGGAGCTTTTTTCCACAGATCAGGCTGCCGATCTTCAATGCGGGCAGCTTGCAGGCGAGCCTGGATGTCTCTCAAGTCGAGAGGGACATTCAAGTGGCGCGTTATGAAAAGGCCATCCAGTCAGCCTTTAGAGAAGTCAGTGATGGGCTGGCTGCAACCGAGACCTTTGGGCAGCAGATTGAGGCACAACAAGGGTTGGTCAGCGCGAGTGCCAAATACTATCGGCTCGCGCAAAGTCGCTACCTGACAGGCATCGACAGCTCTTTGACTCTTTTGGACGCGCAACGGACGCTGTTCGCTGCACAGCAAGCATTGATCAGTGATCAATTGGCTGAGCGAGTAGCTTCCATCGATTTGTTCAAGGCGCTGGGAGGCGGGTGGAAAGGCTGATCTCCATCGGATAACGCATTCTCACGGTTACGGACAAAGCGCTGACGCTGAGTCAGCGCTGAGTTAAAGCGGTAAAGCCTGCGTCCTTAAAGTGCAGTTTTATTGGCATAGGCAGCCGCTTGAATGAGTTGTTGTCGATCCAACTATGATGAGGAACAGTTATGGCCAATGCAGCGGCATCAATTCGTGTACCCGCTTCAGCGGAAAAGGTCTGGGATTTGGCAGGTGGATTCAATTCGTTGCCTGACTGGCTGCCGGGTGTGACAACCAGCGAACTTGGCGAAGGCGGGCGCTTACGCAGCATCTGTCTAGAAAGTGGTGAAATCATCGTCGAGCGTCTCGAGTACTTTGATAACCAAGGGCGCACTTATAGCTATTCCATTACCGAAGGGGCGTTCCCGGTTACCGATTTTTTTCGATATTTACCGTACTACCTGATGGTGAAAATGCGTCGATTGTTGAGTGGTCCGCAGAGTTCACCGCCAATGGTGTTAGTACCCAAGAAGCCGAGGCGATTTTCCTGGGTATCTATGAAGATTCCCTCGAATTTCTCAAAGCCAAATTCGTATGAGCAGTAACAGGAGCACACTCACGTTTCCTGCATCCAAGCTGGCATTTACGATCAGCCACCTACGTTTGTCTCAGCTAAACCTCAGTCTCGTTATCGAAAATGGAACGGGTTACCAGGCTCCACAAGCAGGTATTTGAATCGGTTGGCTAGATTGCTGGGAAGTTTTTTCCACCAATGTAAGTCTGTCACCTTTGCTCATCGTTAATTTTAAGGACACAACACGGGTTGTCGCGGTTGTTAAGTTCCGGAGAGCGCTGGGTGCAACAGTCTTATGACGGCGTCCGCGTCTCTGTCGCGGTGTACGCTGGAAAAGACATCATCGACTCGGTCGGTGAGTGCTCGTAGGTTGAGGACAACACCGCACTGAGTCGATCGCCCAACAGGTTCCAGGCGCGTTTCTTCTCTTCGGCATAATCGTGATGCAGGTAGTGGCGCCTCACCCGAGAGCCAGCCAGAACATGGTTTTGGCAGCGGTCGATGACGTCCAGGCTGATCCCCAAAGCTTGCATTATGGTCGCGCCCGTGCGGCGCAGGTCATGCGGCGTCCAGTCGCCGTTTTGGCCGTCGGCAAGGACCAGGGTATCGTCGTGACGCCGTCTGGAGAGGGCCTTACGGTTTTTGAACCGGGCCTGGCGATCGCCGACCTGTTTGCTCACCACTTTCACGTCCACATGCCCATCATCCTGCTTGTTCGGAAAGCACCATTGCGAGTCTCCCGTCAGGATTTTGAGTTCCTGAAAGAAATGCAGGGCGAAGGGGGAGAGGAAGACATGGTGGTCTTGTTTTTTGCCACGGGTGCCTTTGACATTTTCGCTGGGGAGGAACCAGGTCCGCTGGTCTAGATCGACATTTTTCCATTCGGCCTGCAGCAACTCGCCAATCCGGCACAGCGTGCCCAGGCTGATCCAGAGCGCAAGCTGTGTTTCCTTCTTTAGCGGTCGAATGCCGTCGTATTTTTGGCCCGCAGGGAGGGCGTCGTAATTGGCAGTCATTTGCTGGAAGCGGGTGTGCAGTTCCAACAGCTCAGCCGGGGAAAGGATGCGGCTTCTTTCCGCTTCGTAGTCGGCCGGGATCAGGGGGGAGATGTCGACCAGTTCCGTTGGGTCCCCCTCGATCAATAAGGCCCGCCAGGGCTGACGCTTTCTAGCCCAGCTAAACATCTGGGTGAGGTCGGCGAAGAAACTGATGGCTTGCCGGTGAGCGCCGCGGTTGACCACGGCCCGGATCAGCGCCCGAACATCGTGTTCGGACACACTACTTACCGCTGTCTTGCCAAGTGCCGGGAATAGGTCCTTGTTAAAGCGCCGTTGCAACTCGGCATTGCCGTCTTTACGCGCGACGCCATCCAGCAGCCAGGCCTTGGCCAGATCCTGGACGGTCAGCGTTTGGACCTTCGTCGACTTTTCCTGATCGGCTTTTGCGTTCGTCGCGGCATGAGCCTGTGCTTTGGCGGTTTTCTTGTGCTCGTTGGGATTGATCTGCTCATCAATGAGCGTCCTGGCCTGGTTACGCGCCTTGCGGATGTCCGTCAGGGATTTGCGCGGCCAAGACCCGCAGGAGTACTCTTTGTTCTGCTCGCCCCACCGATAGCGATAGAAAAAGCTGACCGACAAGCCGTCCTTACGCAGGGAAATTCGGCCGGCGAGATTGCCATCTTCCCGGAGGATGCGGCCGGCATCTTCAGCGGTCAGCGACTCGAGTTCTTTGATGGTGATTTTGGCCATAAAATGGGCTCCCCCTACTTTTACCCCCACAAAACCGTCGGCTCTTGATGGACGTGACTGGACTCTCGTGGAGCAGAACACCACTGAAGCTCAAGTAAATACTAGCTTAGAAAAATCCAGAGTAAAATTTTGGAATCTTTCAAGAAGTATGAAAAAGGAGATGGGGTGCTAGGGGTCGAGTGTTCGAATCACTCCGTCCCGACCATATAATTCAAGGGGTTGCGAGATTTTATCTTGCGACCCTTTTTATTTTATAACGTTTTTACCCCTACAAAACGACTGGCTCTTAGTGGAGTCTCACCCTTTTCGGATGAGCAGGCAGCAGTCCCTATGCGATTTATGCATCAAATCGTTGAGAAATAGAGACTCTCGGGTACCAGCCGATTCAATGGCAACGCCCTTAGGTTCTGCGTAAGGCCACGGTGGCTGGGTTGGGTATGCGTTGCTGCCGCCCTTCATCACTAAATTCGATCTTCAGGCTGGCCGCCTTGTGCCTGTGCCGCATCAAGGACGAGAACGGAGACCGTCCCTGGAGCTGAACCGCTGAGACTCCCTGCCTGCCAGTGAGTCTCGATGCTTGCTCCAGACACAAAAACGCTGCTCTTTGAGCGGCGTTTTGGTTTGCGCGTCAGCGGGGCAGGGCGCGCCTTGTCGGTGGATCAATGACGAATCAATCTGGCCGTCGCACTGACAAACACCAGTAGAAAGATCAAACCGCCCAACGCGAATGGCAAACTGCTCAGATGGGCGACCGCCCCGATAAATACAGGACCGATCAGAATCCCCGCGTAACCCATCGAGATGACCGCAGGGATGGCCACCGCTTGTGGCATACGTTGCTGGCGGCCTACAGCGGTAAAGAGCACAGGGACAATGTTTGAGCATCCAGCACCGACCAACGCGTAGCCAATCAGGGACGCGACCCAGCCATCGATTCCAAGCGATACGATCATGCCTGCGGCTGCGCAGAGTCCGCCAAGCGCAACGACGCGCACGCCGCCCAGTTTGCTGACGAAAGCATCTCCTGTCAGGCGGCCCACTGTCATCGCAGCGGCGAAGGAGGCGTAGCCCAAGCCGGCGATGCTCGGCTCTAACCCTCGGCTCGAGACAAGGAAAACCGCGCTCCAGTCGAGTATTGCGCCTTCAGTGAGGAAGACGATGAAACAGAGCGCCCCCAAAAACAGCACGATACCCCTGGGCATCGCGAACAATGGCCCGCCCCGTTCAGTGCCATAAGTCAGAAAGGCAGGCGCTGCCTTGTAGAGCGCTCCCAAAACGGTGGCAACGATGCAGAGCGCAGCAATCAACGGATGCAGGCCCAAGGTCAGCAGAGCGGTCATCGCCCCGGCGCCCAATATGCCTCCGACGCTGTAAAGGCCATGGAAGCCGGACTGAAGTGCCTGCCCGCTGTTTTTCTCGACGATGACGGACTGTATGTTCATGGCGCAATCAAGCATGCCCATGCTGGCCCCGAAAATAACGACAGCGATGACCAGGCCAGGCAGCCACGCTACGGTGCTCAACAGCGGAAAAACTGCACACAGGACAATCGTCGCCCAAATTACGACCGGGCGGCATCCATAGTGTGCAGTGAGATATCCAGCGAAGGGCATGGCCACAATAGATCCACCGCCCAGGCCAAGCAGCAGCAACCCCAGCCCACCATCGTCCAGGCCAGCGCGGGCTTTAACCAATGGGACCATAGGCGCCCATGCGGACATGAGTAAGCCCGCGATCAGGAAGGCGATGCGTGTAGACATCCGCTCGCTATGGTTAGCCGTGGGTACCAATACCGGCGATGGCGCATTCATAATTCTCGGTAATCCTTATCGATGATGCCAGCCATCGTTTACTCTGCTTGGACAGAGCGGGTTTCGTATGTTTTTTGCGGGTTCGGGTTTTGGAAAACCTGGCGCTTGCGCTCATACGTTGCTCTATAACTGCTTGGCGCGACGCCAAAGAAGCCCCGAAAGCGCATATGGAAGTTGGCGAAACTGCAGAAGCCGGTCGCAATCGCGATATCGGTGATTGGCCGATTGCTCTGCAAAATAAGCTGCCGGGCCCGAGTCAAGCGCAGTTCAAGATAGTAGCGTGTGGGCGTGGCGCCCACGAAACGGCAGAAGCGACGCTCCAATTGTCGTCGGGAAATATTCACACACTTAGCCAGCTCGTCGATCGATAACGGCTCTTCGATGTTCTTTTGCATCAGTTCTAAAGCGAGCTTCAGGGTTTGTGGCAAGGTGGGGTCAGAGTCAACTACGACAGTCGATATCCCGGAGACTTCAGAGGTTTGATCGCAACTGAGTATTTCCTCGACAGCGTGGGTCAGCGACACGCCTTGTTTAGCGGTGATGAGCTCCAGCATCATGCGTAACGAGCTGCTGGCGCCGGCGCACGTGATACGGTTTCTGTCTATGACGTGAGTTCGACAAGAGACCAGGACTTTGGGGAAAACATCCTCCATCATCGCTCGCCCATCTGGATGGAAGGCGCACTCGACACCGTCCATCAACTGAGCTTCCGCCAGGAAAAATGCACCGTTCCACAAACCGCCCATGGTCGTGCCGAGAGAGGCGACGTTACGTAGCTTGCGCCGTAATAGCGGGTCGCTGATCAGCTTCACGCGCAACCCGCCGGCGACGATGAGAACGTCAATCCGATCCGGCAATTGTGATAGCTCCAGGTCTGCTGAAATCGCAATTCCCAGATCGCTCATCACCAGACGGCTCCTGATGCCGACAGTCAACACCTCAAACGCCGGTGTATCGCTAATCAGGTTGGCAGTCACCAGCGCATCGATAGCGCCGGTGAACGACATCATCGAGAAGTTGTTCAAAAGCACGAAAGCTACACGAGTCACCGCCTGCGGCTTTACCGGTTTCTGCGCCGTACAGAAGTACCCCATGTTCTTGTCTTTGAGCACGCTCTCGAATACGAATGGCATAAATCCTCTTTGACACCTGAACGAATAGCCAGGAAACCGTTGGCAATCTAGGCAGCGGTTTTTGGAGCGGACAGCAACAAATCAAAGAACGATTGGCAGTCATCACTGCCGAGCAATGCATCAACACTGTTCTCGATGGCATTGCTGAGCGTGGCCCCCAAGCTGTCATCAGCCAGCAGATGGTATTTAGCGGTGAGTTCGTCACTCGACATAGGGTTGCCGGGGTCGCCCTTGGCCGTCGCGGTCGGGCTGGTAAGACGCGTGCCGTCTTTCAGGGTAACCGTGACGCGGGACAGAATTTCCTCCGGGAACCTGGCGGAGAGGTCAGGCGCCTCCTGAAGGGTTATTTTCGCGCTGACACTCAAGATGTCTGGCGCATGAATGGAATCCCCGGTGACCTCTTTAGGGCCCAGCTTCCCGCGAACGATCAAGGCAGCCAAGGGAAACGCCAGCGCATACTGGGCCTCGTCCGCATTCTTCGGAAAATGCCCCTGCAAGCACACAGACTCGTGGAACGTTTCGACATCAATGGTCTCGATCAACGCTGCAGTGATGACCGGATGTGCCCGCATCAAATCAGTCATGGCCGTGAGCGCCGGTTGCGCCCAGCGACATACCGGCCACGGTTTGAAATATTGCTCGTCGATCTCCCAGCGGGTTCCGATGTCCTGCCAGAAAGTGGAAATCTCCAAAGGTTCAACGGTCGCGGCTGGAGCGCCAGTGACACCGAGCTGTGCCATCAGTAGTGCGTTCAGTCCGGCATACGCGCCGGCGCCGTGGGCATCACGCAACATCGTCGGGAAGCTCACCAGGCGCATCATCGGACACCTCGGGCCAAAGTATTCCGCGATACCCAGCGCATGACGGAACGTCGTTTCATCAAGCTTCAGCAGGCGGGCGCCAGCGCAAACCACCCCGATTCCGGAAAAGGCACCTGAGGCATGATATTCAGGGGCGCTGGCCATCAATGCCTGGCCCGCCCGTAACGCGGTTTCATAACCGATGCACAGTGCGCTGAGGAATTCTTCGCCGCTGATGTCTTTGCCCTGACCGAGATACGCGTCGACCAACGCAACAATAGCCGGGACAACGGTTGCACCCGCATGCCCCTTGGAGGTGAAGTGACCTTCATGTGCATCCAGGCTATCGACGCAGAAACCGCCTGCATACGCGGCGCCCAATGGATGTACGGCTCTGCCGTCGAACCAAAGGCGGCTGGACAACTTGTTGGCAGAGTAATGGGTGTCAGCGTAGGTTTTGAGCATCACACTGGTTTGATTGTCGCGAGCACCGGCGGCCACACCAATGATGTCGAGCAGGCAGGTTTTAACCAACTCGCGTGTATGCAGGGGCGCATCCTTGTAACTGAAATTCTGGACGAACGAATACAACTGCATTTCATGATTCCTGAATGATGAACACCGAAACGGATGAAAAAGTTGCCCGGGGAAGGGCAACCTTTTATGCAGATTTAAATGAAGGGACTAGTTTTTTGCGGTGGCAGTGTTGGCCGCAGCGCGTGCGTCTGCCAGCCAGATGTCGTATTTCGCGCGATGGGCCGCGATCCATTCTTTGGCGTGACGAGTAATGTCAGCTGCACTTTTTTCGCCATTGTGCATTTTCAGGTTTTGCGCGCTTTCATCGTCGGTAGTGATCTGCATTTCAGACAGGAACTTCACTGCAGGCGGATTTTTCTCGGCGAACTCTTTATTGATAACCGCTCTGACACTGTCTACTGCGAAGCCCAGGTTTTTACCATTGAAGGTCGTGTTGACATCGTTTTTGCCACCTGGAAGATCCGTACGTGGCACGGTCAACCACACAACATCTTTACCTTCGACCAGAACACCGGATATCCACTGAGGTACCCAGGTGTAATAGAGAATCGGCTTGCCTTGTTTATAGCGAGCGATGGTGTCCGCCATCAAGGCAAAATAGGAGCCCTGGTTATTGGAAACGGTCTTCATCAGGTCATAGGCTTTCATGTGGTGCGCAATGATGAGCTCACAGCCCCAACCCGGGTTGCAACCCGTGAGGTCGGCTTTACCGTCACCATTGGCATCGAACAGTTTGGCAATTTCCGGCTTCTGCAAATCTGCGAGTGAGGTGATGTGGTGCTCATCAGCCGTTTTTTTGTCAATCATGTAGCCCTGCAACACGCCCGGCATGATAGCGCCGGTTTTCACCATCACCTCATCGCCGCCAGCCTTCTCGTAGAAAGATTTGTGCAGTACCTCCCACAGATGCACCGAGAAATCCGCGTCACCATTGGCAATCGCAACCATCATGGTGGAGTACTCGGTTTCCTTTGGTGTTTCAACGTCGTAGCCCAATTCCTTGAGACCCGCCATTGCAATCTCTCCACGAAACCGCTCTTCGGCGATCGACGGAAAGATCGGGGTGATTGAGACCCCTTTTCCGGGCTCCTGCGCCGTGGCGGCCGATGCGAACACAGGTGATACCGCTAAAACTAAAAGTGCCACAGAATGAATGAATTTCTGTTTTATTCCGAAGGTTGTGAAGTTCATTATCGTTTACCTTGGCTGGTTAAGAAGTTGGCATTTCTTTTGGTTCACAACGCGCCGCAAAGCGGATTAACTTTCTTTGGGACTAACTTCTATCTTTGTAATGGTGTTCTTTCTTTTCAGACGGTAAACGACACCCGCAGGGCCGGTCTGATACCAGTGTTCGCCTTTGGTTGCTCTGTTACTGCGTTCGCCCATTGCCTGGGTCAGGCGGTCGAGGAAAATCGCCAGCAGCACCAGGCCCAGTCCTCCGACGGTGGCCAAGCCCATATCAAGGCGGCCAATCCCGCGGAGTACCATCAACCCCAAGCCTCCCACCGAAATCATTGATGCGATCACGACCATGGAAAGTGACAACATCAATGCCTGATTCAGGCCGGCCATGATCGTCGGTGCAGCCAAAGGAAGTTGGACTCGCCTCAGCATCTGGCGTGGTGTGCATCCAAAAGCCCGGGCCGCCTCAATCTTGTCTTCCGGTACCTGGCGAATGCCCAGATTGGTAAGCCTGACCAGTGGCGCTACCGAAAAGATGATCGTGACCAGCACCCCCGGTACGTTGCCGATACCAAACAGCATCACCACAGGTACCAGGTAAACAAATGCCGGCAGTGTTTGCATTGCATCGAGTACCGGCCGCAGCAGCATCTCCAGCCGGTCACTCCGGGCACACAGGACACCCAGCGGTATGCCAATAACTGCACAGAAGAACAGTGAAGTGAGCACCAGGGCGAGGGTGACCATGGCGTCACTCCATACGCCGATCACTCCCAAGAGGGTGAGGGTGACGAAACAAAGGATTCCAGTCTTTCTCCCTCCTACCTGCCAGCCCAGGAGCGTCGCAAAAATAATGAATATCGACGGAGGAATAGCCAACAATCCGAACTGAATTCCATTAAGTACCTGATCGATTGGCCATCTAATCGAACGGAATACCTCGCGGAAATTATGAACCAGATAATTCAGGGCAACTTCTACCCATTGGCCCAAAGGGACGTTGAGGGATTGAAACGGGTCTAGAAAACTGAATTCGTTCATGTCATCACCTGAATATCCGAGCCTGGCAATCCTGCAAATAGAGACTATTAGTGCCGGCTCATTGTCTGAAGCAGTAGGCTCTTGGAGATCGTGCCTTTGAACACACCCTGACGATCCAGCACAGCAACTGGATTAACGGCATCAGCAACAATGTGAAAGACGTCCTGCAGGAGTACATCGTCGCGCAGCGTAGGCATGGATTGATCCATGGCGTACGGATGCTCTGCACAGATCTTGGCAACGTCGCCAGCCTTGAGGATCTTCGAGGCATCAAAGCCTTTGAAGAAAGCTCTGACGTAATCGTTCGCGGGGCTGCAAAGCAGCTCTTGTGGGGTACCGATCTGTACCACCCGGCCACCCTCCATGATTGCAATGCGATGGCCGATGCGAATCGCCTCCTCAATGTCATGGGAGATGAAGATGATGGTGCGATGTTGTTCTGCCTGCAGGCGGATCAGTTCGCCCTGCATTTCGTGTCGAATCAACGGGTCGAGTGCCGAGAAGGCTTCGTCCATCAGCAGGATGGCGGGGTCGTTGGCCAGCGCTCGGGCCAGGCCTACCCGCTGTTGCATACCGCCGGACAGTTGGTGCGGATAGCTGTAGGCGTGGCCATCGAGCCCCACCTGTTTGAGTGCCTCGAGTGCACGTTTATGCCGTTCACTTTCCTCGACACCCGAGATTTCCAGTCCGAAGGCAACGTTGTCGATCACACTCATGTGGGGCATCAGGGCAAACGACTGGAACACCATGCTCATGTCTTTGCGGCGAACGCTAAGGAGATCAGCATCAGACAGACCGGTGATTTCCTGGCCGTTGAGATGGATAGTTCCGGAGGTTGGCTCGATCAGTCGATTGAACAACCGCACCATCGTCGACTTCCCGGAACCGGAAAGCCCCATGATGACGAAAATCTCTCCACGTTTTACGGAGAAACTGGCATCAAAAACGCCAACGACTTGACCGGTTTTGCTGAAAATTTCACTTTTATCAGCACCGCGAGCCAGCATCTCCATCGCGAGCTTTGGCTGAGCACCAAAGACTTTGTAAATGTTTTTTACCGAGAGTATCTCGTCACCAAGACTCATAACCCCTCCTGCTGCAAATACGACGTAAGACCAAGAATTTAGATATACGTATCTTGATCAGTGAAGACGGTGCTTATGGGGGCAGTCAAGCTGGGAGAAAGGTTGCGAGTTAGTCATTGTGACCATCCTCTTTATTATGTGATGTTTATTATTCTTGTTTTAACGGCGCTGAATTAATCAGCGCCTTGAGACCCAAGTTATTACCTTATAGAGTCAGCGTCTAACAACATTTCTTCCAGCCAATCAATAACGTCATGTTATCAATAAATGAATCGTGTCAATTTGCGACTACGAAAGTGCTGTTTGCGAAGGCGACTACTGCTGGCCCTGTCTTAGACCCTCTGTTTCAGCTACGCTCCAGCGCAGGCTCTAGGTGGAACCTTCTCGCCGATCTCATCGCTAACGGCCCTCCAAACGGCCCCGAACCGGATATTCAATACTCTAGGTTATGGTTAAGCACATCGATCCAGACATGACGCTGCTGAAAATGCCGTCTCTGAAAGCAGTGAAGTCATTCGTAGCCGCCGCCAAATACCAGAGCTTTACGCGTGCGGCTGAAGCGCTGTGCGTTACTCAAGCGGCAATCAGTCGTCAGATTCGGGAGCTTGAAACTTACCTTGGGGTGGATCTCTTCAAGAGGGTGGGGCGAGCAGTCGAGTTGACGGAAGCCGGATCCATCTTTTTTGATGCGGCACAGTTATCTTTCGTCAACATTTCCCAGGCGGCGGAGCGCATTCGCACCAACAATGCAGGCAAGCGCACGTTGACACTTTGCTGTTCTCCCGCGTTTTCAGCCCTCTGGCTCGCAGCGAAGTTGCCGGGTTTTTTTACCAGGAACACAGACATCGACCTCAATCTGGTCACCACTCAGAACTTCCTGTCGATGGAACCGGGTGTAACTCCAGACATCTTCATCACCAAAATGGCCAGGATTCAGGATGGCTACCGCAGTTATCCGTTGTTTCACGACGTCATCTACCCGGTGTGCACACCTCGTTACAAAGAGGAGCACCCTGAGCTGTCCAGCCTGGAAGGATTACGCGACGGGGTTTTGCTAAACCTCAGCCCCTATGGCAGATCCCAGGTAGCGGAGCACGTTGATTGGGGTGTTTGGCTGGCTTATCACGATGTTGATATCGAAAAACGCCCCCATGACAGCCCTCACGTTTTCAACGCCAACGACTACAACCTGGTCATCAGCATGGTGTTGACCCATCAGGGCGTAGCCCTCGGATGGAATCACCTGGTTGCAACGCTAATCGAAAACGGCACGCTGATACGGCCGATCGAAGAGGAAGTGGTTCTCCATGAAAGTCAGCACTATCTGACATTTCGTGAAGACCGGATCAATGACGACGCCTGTTGCCGGCTACGCGACTGGATTCTCGCTCAGTTTTCCTGAGCTGTGTGGAAGAAAGGAACACGAGTTGTGGCGGAGAGGGAGAGTGGTTTGAAGGTCCGAATCAAGATACCGGTGGTGATCATTCGTGGTTCTCACCACCGGCAGTGCTGCACTTAGCCGACAGATCTTAACGGGATCGTGTCATTGAGCTGCTCAAGCATCGTTTTGCAGTACCAATCATCAAACTGGCACACACCGATTTCGCTGGCCACCGACAACGGGCCTGGCTCGAAAGCTGGAGAGCTGACACCCACCTGTGCGCCTTCAACCAAGGTGCGATCCTGGTCATTGGTTGCGAGCCAAACCTTTGTAAGGCGATCGATGTCGTAGTCGACACCTTCCTGCGCGTCTTTCTTGACGAGCCATTTTGTAGTGACCATCGTCTCGCCTGGACCGATGGGCAGAACGCGGAAGCTCAGCGCGTGATCGCCCAGAAAGTGGTTCCAGGTGGATGGGTAGTTGAAATAAAGCAGCGCACCGATGTTGGCTTCACCGGTTGTGTCCAAGCGCCCGGCAACCGCAGGCTTGCCATCCATGGTGTAGCTGACGGCCCCGGAAAAAAGGGGGATGCGCGTCATGCGGAAACGACCGTCATCATCCATGACCAATCGGCTAGGCAAACCTGCCGCCTCGCAGCGATCCCAATGCTCTTTGAGTTCTGGATCTTCATCGCCTCCGGCGCCGCCCACTGATGGGTTGTCCACGAATGAGTGCATCAATTCCGGGTGAGTAAAATCGCAGTGGTAGCACTCGCGGTTGTTCTCGAAAACCAGTTTCCAGTTGCCTTTCTCGATGATGTTCGACTCAAACGCGACTTTGCAGTCGTCCAGGTTATGCGGCGCAACGAAAGGGGTAACGGATTTTCTGAACGACGAAAAGTCTGGGGCGATATCTGCTACGCACACGTAGATATACGTTTCGACGACCTCACAGTGCACGGGCTTCAACCCATGCTGAGACTTGTCGAAATCGTCCGCCATGTTCCCAGCGAACAGCAGGCGACCATCCAGTTCGAATGTCCATTTGTGGTAAGGGCACACCAGCTTGGCGACCTTGCCGCTGGCTTCCGGGCACACCTTGGAACCGCGATGGCGACAGACGTTGTGGAAGGCACGAATCTGCTTGTCTGCGCCGCGCACGATAGCGACAGGGTAATCGCCGATTTGCAGCGACAGGTATTGACCCGACTTCTCAAGCTCAAATGTGTGCCCTGCGAAGATCCAGCTTTTGTGCCAGATCTGTTCCAGCTCCTGCCTGTAAACGTCGGGATCGCTATAAAGGGCACCTGGCAGCGCGTGGTCAGGCTTGCGCTGCGCGATTAGATTTGAAACTGCCGATTTAGTGCTCACGGTCAACACACTCCAAAATACCAAGGGGGCGACACATTCAGCCTGCTCAGCGAG
>Ga0157370_10002545_pt1 | contig 21901 bp, 15 predicted proteins | sample C35metaG_FD_113463 | JGI IMG/M metagenome (GOLD analysis project Ga0157370, IMG submission 113463) | Corn rhizosphere microbial communities from Kellogg Biological Station, Michigan, USA - C3-5 metaG | ecosystem: Host-associated > Plants > Roots > Rhizosphere > Soil | place: USA: Michigan...
ATTGCGAACCTCTCACCGTGGCCGGGCCTGCCGGTGGTGCTCTCCGACGGCGGCGGCATCGGCATCTCCACCATCGTGGTGCTGCAGTCCCTCTCCCAGGCACGGTCGGGCTGGTCAATGGACGAGGCCGCGACCATCTGGGACGCCGCCATCATCAAGGTCATCTTCGGCGGCGGCTCCGACGAACGCGACCTCCGCGCCCTTGCCGGCCTCATCGGGGAACGGACCCTGACCTTCAACACCCGGTCCTGGTCCGCCCAGGGCCGACAGGACGGCGAACAAATCCGCGAATCGCCCGTCATCCCGCTCCACGAAATCCGCCGTCTCCCCGCCGGGACGGCCATCATGCTCGGACGCCGCAGCCGGCCCATCCTGCTGGACCTGCGCGAATGGCACAAACGCAAGGACGCGGCGCAACTCGGCCGGTCCAAGGAACAAACCGAGCTCGAACTGCTCACCGGACACCTCAAACGACAACACGACCAACAAGCGGCCATTACCGCAGACAACCAGGAGGCATGACCATGGACGACGAGGACGAATCCTTTGAATACGACGTCGCAAACGGCGCGGAAGACAACTTCGCAGAGCTGCTCTTCGGCTCCACGAAGGGACTGCGCTCCGAACGGGTGCCCATGACGTACCGTTGGCGGGACATGGATCCCCGCACGGCCAGCCACGTCTGGGAGCACCTGGGCAAATGGGTGCAGTGGCTGGTGGCAACGTACCATCTGACAAGTTCCGTGGTTCCGGACTGCTGGTGGCGGCACTCGGAAATCGTTGCCGAGCTCTATGCCCTCCAGCGGGCGGAGCAGGCGTCCTATACCGAGGACGACGGCGGCTTTGGCCCACTGGGATTTCACGAACGGCTCGAGCACGGCATTGCCCGGCTGAGGGAGGAAACCAGGACGGCCGGCTGCGTCAGCCTGCAACACCACCGGGAACCTCCGCAGCGCAGGCTGCCCAGCGACGGACCAGGCGGGACAACGCCGCTATTTGGCGGGTCCGGGCAGGGGCTGCCAACGCTGAACGAGCCAGGAAAGGAAGGCGGCCAGGAACCGGGTCGTTCCGATTCTTGACCGAACGGGAGGCACAAAATCATGGACTCCAACCCAGAACCGGGAAAACGCCGACTCACAGCCGTCGGCCCCGCAGCGGCAGCGCCTCCGGCCTCGCACCCGGGACCCGAACAGCGCGTCGCCGAGCTCACCGAAGGGCTCTATGCCGTCCTGGCAGAAGCCGTTGACGATCCGCACCAGTGGCACCGCCTGCTCGACGCCTCAGCAACCCTGTGGCGATATTCCGGAGGCAACGTGGCACTGCTGATGATGCAAATGGCCCAGCGAGGACCGGTGCAGCCAACCCTTGTTGCCGGCTACAAGGAATGGGAACGCCACGGCCGCTACGTCCTCAAGGGCGAACACGCCCTGTTCGTCATCGCGCCACGCACGGCCCGGATCACCGAGACGGACCCGGCACCGCCGAGCTCAGGCTTCGGAGACCCGCCGCTGGCGGAGCCTGGCGACGGGAGGAACCGGTCGCGGATCGTTGGCTGGCGTGGACAAGCCGTCTTCGATGTCTCCCAAACAGAAGGCGAGCCATTGCTCGTTCCCACATCCCGACCTGACGAGCTGCCACTGGATCCCCGAGCTCGCGAACAACTCTGGGAATCACTAACGGCCGTGGTGAGACAGGCACGCTACAACCTCGTGGTTTCCGACTCACAGGCCGGGCTCGCGGACGGGTTCACCGACCACGCGCGCCGGCTGATCAGCGTCGGGTCGTGGCTGGACCTGGACAACCGCGTCGCCACCCTGGCCCACGAGCTCGCCCACGCCTCACTTCACGTCCCGGGTGACGCCATCGGTGCGCTCTATGGCAACAGCGCCGAGCACCGAGGCCTCGCCGAAATCGAAGCAGAATCAGTCGCGTATGTGGTCCTCCGCGCGCACGGCATCGACCGGGGACCACAAGCGGCAGCCTATTTGGTAGGTTGGGCGGATGCCGTCCTGGAAGCCGAAGCCGACTCCATCTTGCGCGGCTCAAGGCAACGGAAACCATTGTCCCGGGTCGACATCGCCAAATCCACGCTGGGCCGGGTAACCTCCGTGGCGAAGACCATTCTGGAGACGACCAATCCGGCGGGGCTCGGCGGGAGGTTGGGATTCGCAGGACCGGTGCCGAGTCAAAACCGAACAGAGAGGGGTCCGGAAATGCGAGTCGGGGCCCAGCGACAACGAACGACTCTTGACATTGATGGCACGTCGGGACTGGCCTGACTGGCACTCAGGCCTGAAGTTGGCAGCGCATGGCACTGATCGCGGCAACCGCTGAGCGACGACAATGAGGAGAATGATCCCGGTCGGCCAGTCTCGGCGGGAACATGAGCCCGCACCCAGGCAGCTGGGTCGCGTTCCTTCCCTTCCCACATACAATCAGAGGAAGCCCCACTGGGCTTCCTCCTTTCCATTCGCACCACCTTGGGGAAATTGTGACCACTACGTTTGATGAGCTGCTTGGCACCTACCGCGATCTGTCTGATTCTGAGCGGATGAAGGGCAGCTACCTTGAGCAGCTTGTTGAGCAGTACCTGGAGAATGACGGCGTCCACGCCCCGCAGTACACCGACGTCTGGCTGTGGAAGGACTGGCCGAACCGGCCGGAGAATTTCAGCAACAAGGACAACGGCATTGACCTGGTCGCGGCCCGGACCGACGGCGGGCTGACGGCCATCCAGGTCAAGTTCTACGCGCCTGGCTACAAGGTCCAAAAACACGACATCGACTCCTTCCTGTCTGCCTCTTCGAAGAACCCCTTCACGAATGCCATTGTTGTCGACACAACTGAGGGCGACTGGTCCAAGAACGCGCTGGAGATGCTGGATGACCGCGTCGTTCCGGTCCAGCGCATCGGCCTGTCCGATTTCCGGCACTCCAACATTGATTGGTCGACCTACGACCTGACCGACCCCACGACGCCCAAGCTGTTCGATAAGAAGCAACTGCGCCCGCACCAGCACAAGGCCGTCCAGGCGGCGCTGAAAGGCTTTGAGGACCATGACCGCGGCAAGCTCATCATGGCCTGCGGCACCGGCAAAACGTTCACGGCCCTGAAGCTGGCGGAGCGGTTCGCCGAGGACCTGGGCCACGCGCGGATCCTGTTCATGGTCCCCTCCCTGGCGCTGATGTCCCAGTCGCTGAAGGAATGGTCGGACGAGACCGAGCAGCCGATGCACGCCTACGCCGTGTGCTCGGATAACAAGGTCGGGCGCGTCAAGGACACGGACCTGACCGACGTGCCGCTCCACGACCTGCAGATCCCGGCCACGACCGACGGCTCACGGCTCATTGAGGCCATGAGCTCCCGCACACTTGATGAGGGCATGACGGTGGTGTTCTCGACCTACCAGTCAATCGACGCCGTGCGTGCCGCCCAGCAGGCTGGCCTGCCCGACTTTGACCTGATCATCTGCGACGAAGCCCACCGCACGACCGGCGCCACGCTGGCCGGAGAGAACGAATCGCACTTCGTGAAGATCCACGACAACCACTGGATCGCCGGCAGCAAGCGCGTGTACATGACCGCCACACCCCGGATCTTCAACGACAACACAAAGGATGCTGCCCGCGAGAAGGACGCCGTCCTGTGCTCCATGGACGACCAGTCCATCTACGGGCCGGTGTTCTACCGGATCGGGTTCGGCGAAGCCGTCGAGCAGAAGCTCCTGACCGACTACAAGGTGCTCGTGCTAGGTGTAGACGAGTCACAGGTGCGAACCACGTTCCAGGAGCAGCTGGCGGACGACAACAGCGAACTGAACATTGACGACATCGCAAAACTCGTTGGCGTCTGGAACGGGCTGGCCAAGCGGCGGGCCGGCGAGTTCCAGGACGGCTTCGGCCAGGACTGGCAGCCCATGCGCCGGGCCGTGGCATTCAACCGCTCCATCAAGGCATCCCAGGTCATTGAGTCCGAGTTCCAGGACCTCACGCGCCTGCACCTTACGGACCTGACCAACGACGACCCCACGGATGACCTGCGAATCGAGGTCAAGCACATCGACGGAGGCTTCAACGCGGTCCGCCGCGGGGAGCGGCTCGACTGGCTGAAGGCAGACGCCGACGTCATCCTGGTTGACGACCGGACCGCACCGCGCAACGACGACGGTAGCTGGCCAAAGAAGGAGCAGCCGACCTGCCGGATCCTCACCAATGCCCGCTGCCTGACCGAAGGCGTCGACGTCCCGTCACTCGATGCGGTGTTGTTCATGAACCCGCGCAATTCCATGGTCGATGTGATCCAGGCCGTGGGGCGGGTCATGCGCAACCATGTCGACGCCGAGACCGGTGAGGTGAAGAAGTTCGGCTACATCATCCTGCCCATCGCCATCCCGGAAGGCATGTCGACCTCGGAGGCCTTGAAGGACAACCAGCGGTACAAGGTCGTCTGGCAGGTCCTGCAGGCCCTGCGTGCCCACGATGAGCGGATGGATTCGTCCATCAACCAGATCGAGCTGAACAACAAGGCGCCGGAGTCCATCATCGTCGACAAGATTGACCTGGCACCCAAGAAAAAAGCCCCGGTCATCGACGGTTCGGCAACTCCCGAGAACGAGGAGCATTCGGATGGTCCGGCGCCCCTCGGAGCCAGCACGCAGCCGCCCCTGACGTTCCCCGTCGAGGAGTGGAAAGACTCCGTCTACGCGAAGATCGTGGACAAGTGCGGCAACCGCATGTATTGGGAGGACTGGTCGAAGGACATTGCCTCCATCGCCAAGAAGCACATCGACCTCATCAACGACCTGCTGGCCGACTCCGACTCTTCGCACAGGAAGGCCTTCGACGGATTCGTCGCCGGCCTGCAGGAGAACCTGAACCCGGAGATCGACGACGCCCAAGCTATTGAGATGCTCGCCCAGCACCTGGTCACCAAGCCGGTCTTTGACGCCATGTTCGCCGACTCAAACTTCACCGAGCACAACCCGGTTTCCCGCGCCATGCAGAACATCCTGGACCAGCTCGGCTCCAACGCTGTGTTCGAGAAGGAAAGCAAGGGCCTGGAAAAGTTTTACGCGTCGGTACGGGCACGTGTCGCCGAGATCGACAACGCGGCCGCCAAGCAGCAGATCATTGTGGAGCTCTACGACAACTTCTTCCGCAATGCTTTCCCGCGCGTAGCAGACCGCCTCGGCATTGTGTTCACACCCGTGCCGGTTGTTGACTACATCCTGCGCTCTGCCGATGCCGCATTGCGCCTGGAATTCGGCAAGTCACTATCCGCCGAAGGGGTCTCCATCCTGGAGCCATTCGTGGGGACCGGCACTTTCTTGACGCGATTGCTGCAAATCGGACTGATCAAGCCGGAGGACTTGCACCGCAAGTACACCCAAGAGCTATTTGCCAACGAGATCGTCCTCCTCAGCTACTACATTGCCGCGATCAACATCGAGACAGTCTACTCCGAGGTTGCTACTGCTGCCGGCGCCGGGGCGGGCTATGTGCCGTTCGATGGCATCGCGCTGACAGACACATTCCAGCTCAATGAAACAGACGGCCAGCTCGAAGCCACAGGCATCTTCCCGGAAAACCATGCCCGTGTGATCCGGCAGAAGAACCAAGACATTCGAGTCATCATCATGAACCCGCCATACTCATCCGGACAAACCAGTGCGAACGACAACAACCAGAACCAGAAGTATCCTGTGCTGGACGCCAGCATTGCCAACACATACGCAAAGCTTTCCACGGGAACCAACAAGAATAGCCTTTACGATTCCTACATCCGCGGCATCCGCTGGTCGTCAAACCGCATCAAGGACAACGGCGTTATCGCTTTCGTCTCCAATGGCAGCTTTATAGACGGCAATACCGCTGACGGCATCCGCAAGACTTTTGCCGATGAGTTCAGTTGTATTTTCATCTACAACCTTCGCGGCAACCAACGGACTTCCGGCGAACGATCCCGCAAAGAAGGAGGAAAAGTATTCGGCAGCGGTTCCCGCACCCAAGTCGCCATCGCCGTCCTGATCAAGAATGCTGCGCACGTCGGCCCTGCCGACATCCGCTACCGCGACATCGGTGACTACCTCACCCGCGAACAAAAGCTCGATATCCTCGGAATCGAACAGTCCCTCGAGGGCACGGACTGGGAACTCATCACGCCCAACGAGCACGGCGACTGGATCAACCACCGAGACGAACGATACGACGCTTTCCAACCGATCGGCGACAAAACCACAAAAGGCAAGTCCAATACGTCGGGGATCTTCGAGAATTATTCGAGGGGGCTCGAAACCGGCCGTGACGCATGGGTCTACAACTTCTCAGCAGCGAAGCTTGAATCGAATCTGCTAGACACGATTGCCGACTATAACGCATCCGTTCGCACGGGACTACGGAATCTGGACGCCCAGAAAATCAGTTGGACCTCAAGCCTCGAGTCCTCATTCGGGAGGGGCAACCTACTCGATTTCCAGCCCGACTCCGTGGCCATGGGCGCCTACCGACCATTTTGCAAGCAGTACAATTACTTCAACCCGGATCTCGTACACAGGACCGCCCAGATTCCGAAACTGTTTCCCACTTCCTCACATCCAAATCTTGCTCTCTACCTCAGTAGTCCCGGAGCGTCGAAGCAATTCAGCCCGTTTATCGTCAATTGCATTCCTAATTTGCATCTGATCCATACTGGAAGCGCGTATGGTCTATTTACCTACGAGCCCCTTCGCGAAGACGAGCTCGTGATTCCCGAGGTTGGCGAAGTCATCGTCGACGGATACCGACGCCGGGAGAACATCACCGACGTCACACTCTCGACTTACCAGGGCTTCTACGAGGACACCTCCATCACCAAGGAGGACATCTTCTACTATGTCTACGGTCTGCTGCACTCTCCGACCTACAAGGAAACCTACAAGGCTGACTTGATGAAGATGCTGCCCCGGATCCCCAAGGTAAAGGACTTCCGGGGCTTTAGTATGGCTGGACGGGCCCTGGCCGACTTGCACTTGAACTACGAAACGGTGGAGCCGGCCGGGCTGGCGGAGGTGAGCAGAACCGAGCCGCCTGCCGAAGTCGAGGCGCAGTACGACTACTACCGTGTGCAGAAGCTTTCCTGGGGAGCTCGCAAGGACCGGTCACGGATTGTCTTCAACTCGAACATCACCCTCGAAGGCATTCCCGCAGAGGTGTTGGACTACCAGGTGAACGGCAAATCCGCCATCGAGTGGATCCTTGACCGATACCAGGTGACGACACACAAGGACTCCCAGATCACCAACGACCCGAACGACTACTGCCGCGAGGTCAAAGACCCTCGCTACATCATCGACCTGATCAAGCGGATCGTCACCGTGTCCTTGGAGACGAACAAGATTGTTGCTGGGCTTCCGGCGCTGGAGATTGTGGAATGACCGGGATCGGCTGACGTACGTCGGAGTACCACCCACCCCTACCCATCCGCAACATCCACACTTAGACTCCAATCATGTGCGGAAGATTCGTAGTCGCCAGGGGAGTAGGCATTATTGCAGTTGCCGCAACTGGACTCCACTTCAGTGGGTGCTTGGGGCCGATTTTCCGGTGATGGCTCATGATCCTAGTTCCAATCTTTGATCGCCGGAGACAGTACCAGCTCTAGCTAGGACGCGAATGTCAGCCAGGAAATATGATCCGGCAGTGTCATCGTGAAAAGGTGGCCTATCCTGGGGCAGCAAAGAGTGTGTCGTTTCTTCTGAAGACGACCGCCGATGGACAGGAAAGAACACGCTCTACATCTGGGACGTTCACGACCACTCTGACCGGTACATCGGCGTTGAGTGCCTTTGGTGTTGGGTGTTTGAATGGGCGCATGGGTGATCGCAGTGTGCTGGTCTCCGGCGGCGGCGTTGCCGGCTCGACCGTTGCGTTCTGGCTGGCGATGTCCGGCTGGTCCGTCACCATCGTGGAACGGTCCGCCGGCACACTTTCCAGTGGCAGCCCAGTGGACGTGCGGGGGTCCGCCGCCGCCATTGCGAGGGGGATGGGTATTTGGCCGGACCTTCAGGGGGCTGCCACTGGTGTTGAACGGCTGGTTTTCGTTGACGCCGGCGGGCGGCCCCTGGCATCAATCCGGACGCAAAAACGCGGCTACCACCATAGTGAGGTGGAGGTCTCACGGAATGTCCTCATCGGCCTGCTGCTCGGCAAGGCCCGGGAGAACGGCCGCATCATCGAGGCCGACTCGGTCACCTCCTTGCACCAAGACGGCGGCGGGGTGGACGTCGAATTCCGGCGGACCCCTTCCCGGCGCTTCGACCTGGTGGTTGGGGCCGACGGCATCCACTCCACCGTCCGGGCACTCGCTTTCGGTCCCGAGGATCGATTCGCCCGCCCCTTTGGCATGTTTGTGGGCACCGTGCGCTCCGACATGCCGATCGAAGATCCGCACACGGTGCTTATGTACAACGAACCGGGAACCTCCCTGACCATCCATCCAGCCGGCGGGAAACCCGGATTCGCTTTCATCTTCCGCGGCCAGCACGACGTCGACTACCGCGACGCCGACCAGGGCAGGCGCCTCGTCGAGTCCACCTACGCCGGCGGAGGGTGGCTCACCACAAAAGCACTCCAGGAATGGGGCACGGCCGGGGAAAGGTACTTCGACGCCGTCACCCGCGTTGATGTGCCGCAGTGGAGCGCAGGACGGGTGGTTTTGCTCGGGGACGCGGCCGGCTGCATATCCCTGTTCGGAGAAGGCTCCAGCAGCGCGATCGTCGGAGCCAAGACCCTTGCCGAGGCGATCGCCAGGCACCCCTGCGACCCCTCGAGTGCCTTCGCCGACTATGAATACACCCACCGCAAATACGTCCGGCCGCTGCAACGCGGTGCCGGCATCGCATCTCGCCTCCTCGTGCCCAAGACGCGATCTGGCATCACGATCCGCAATGCAGCCTTGAACGCGCTCCCCTTTCCGAACAAGCGGTGAATCGGCCCCTGGGGGTAGGCGTTGACGGGACCCCCTGTTGCGGAATCCGGGCCGGGCGTCTGCCCCCCTTGCCCCACACTGAACACATGTTTAGTATTTTGAGTATGAGTTCAGCAACGGATGAGCGGGACCTCACCGCCCGGGCAACGATCCGCAACGCAGCGCTGCGCCTGTTCGCCCACCGGGGGCACGACACGGTGACGGTGCGTGAGATTGCCGCCGCCGCGGGGGTGTCGCCGGCACTTGTGCTTCACCACTTCGGGAGCAAGGACGGGCTGCGGGCCGCCGTCGACGCCCACGCGGCCGAGTCCCTCGACGCAATTTTCGCCGAGTTGGGCGGTGAGGAACTCGCCGGGATGCTCGCCCGGGGTGAGGCGACGACGTCGGTGGCCGAGTCATTTGTCCAGGTTTTCCCGCCCGGATCCCCGCTGCCGGCATACCTGCGCCGGATGCTGCTCACCAACGACCCTGCCGGGGCTGCCCTGTTTGCCAGGTGGTATGCCACGACCCGTGGCGTATTGGAGGCCATGGTTGAGAACGGAATCGCCGCCCCCACCGGCGACCCGGCCGTACGTGCGGCGTTCCTGCTGGTCAACGACCTCGCGGTGATCTTGCTGCGCGAACAGATCACCACTGCCATTGGTGATGATCCACTGACGCCCGCGGGCCTCACCCGGTGGACCAAGGACGTCACCGCCGTCTACACCGGGGGCGCATTCGCGGACCCGGGAAAGGAACCTCCATCATGACAACCGCCCAGTTTGTGATCCGCACCGAGGGGCTGAGGAAAGTCTTTGGAAAGGTTCGGGCGCTTGACGGCCTGGACCTCGCAATCCGCCAAGGGGAAGTCCATGGCTTCCTCGGTCCCAACGGTTCCGGCAAGTCCACGACGATCCGGGTCCTGCTCGGGCTGATGAAGGCCACCTCGGGCCGCGCCGAACTTTTCGGCCGCGACCCGTGGGCGAACGCGGCGCTCCTGCACCACCGCCTGGCCTATGTCGCCGGTGACGTTGCCCTCTGGCCGGCGCTGACCGGGGGCCAGTGCCTGGACGTCCTGGGCGCTACACACAGCGGGATCAACAAGCGACGGCGGGCGGACCTGATCCAGCGATTCGACCTCGATCCCACCAAGCGGGTGCGCGACTATTCCAAGGGAAACCGGCAGAAGGTGGCTCTGGTCGCCGCCCTGGCCGCCGACGCGGAACTGCTGGTCCTGGACGAGCCGACCTCGGGCCTGGACCCTCTCATGGAGCAGGCATTCCAGGAATGCGTCCGTAACCGCCGCCAGGATGGCGCGACCGTGTTGCTGTCCAGCCACATCATGGGCGAGGTGGAGGCGCTGGCGGACCGGGTGAGCATCATCCGTCGGGGCCGCACCGTCACCAGCGGCACCCTGGCCGAGCTGCGCAGCCGCACGCGCAGCACCGTCCACGCCGTCACGGCGCGCGAGCCCGACGGTCTGGCCGGGGCCGAGGGTGTCGCCGACCATCACACGGAGCGGCTCGACGGGCATGTGGACTCCCGGTTTACCATTGACACCGGGCATTTGGATGCCGTCATCGGGCGCCTCCATGCGGCCGGCATCCACACGCTCACGGTCACGCCCCCCAGCCTGGACGCCCTGTTCCTGAGAAACTACGAAAAGTCACCCACCCCGGACGAAGCGGACGGCGACGTGGTGGCCGCGGAGGCTGCATCATGAGCACCGGAGCCCATGGTGCACCGGATCATACGGGCGGGCTGGCCACCATGCTAAGCATCACGGCTCGCATTCAGCGGCGCAACGCACTCTTGTGGGTGCTTGTGCTGGGCGCATCCATGGTCGGCACCGCAGCCGGCGTGGCCTCCCTCTATGACACTCCTGCCAAGATCTACAGCTACGCCGCGGCAGTCACCACAGGCAATGCCCTGCTGGCCATCAACGGCAAGGTCGAGGGTATCGATTCCCTTGGCGGCGTCATCCAGGACGAGTTCGGTTTCATGGCCTCCTTCCTGCTGCCTTTGCTGGGCATCGCCCTGGTGGCACGGGCGACGCGCCGTGAGGAAGAAGCCGGCCGGCTTGAACTGCTCCTGGGAGGGCGCATCGCCCGCCACGAACCTACACTTGCCGCGCTTCTTGTGGCCACGGCCACGATCACAGTGACGGCCGTGCTGTTCGCCGTCGGGCTGGCGGTCTCTGGCGTCGCGGTGGCAGGTTCGATCCTCTACGCATCCTCCCTGGGCGCACTGGCCTTCGTCTTTGCCGGGCTCGCAGCCCTGCTGGCGCAGCTCACACGGCACGCCCGGGACGTCTACCTCTGGTGCGTGATGGCCCTGGCGGCATCGTATGTGCTGCGCGGCGTCGGCGACACGACCCGGACGTGGGTGGGCTGGCTATCTCCGCTCGGATGGGCCGAAAAGGCCGCACCGTTTGGGGCCCAGCGGTGGTGGACGCTGGCAATCCCGGTGGCCGTGGGACTCGCTTTCGGGGGCGCGGCAGTGGCGCTGGCTGCCCGGCGCGACCTCGGCAGCGCCCTGGCCGGCGGCGGCGTCGGCCCCCAGCACGCTTCCCCTGCGCTGCGAAGCCCGTTCGGATTCGCGGCCTGGCTCCACCGCCCCGCCATCCTCGGCTGGCTCGCCGGCGGCGTCCTGCTCGGAGGGATGATGGGGGCACTCTCCAAGCAGCTTCTCGGCGCAATGGCCGGGAATCCCGCCCTTGCCCAGGCCATGGGCATCGCCGGCGGCCAGCCCCTTGACGGGTTCGTCGCCGCCACCCAGCTCTACCTTGCAGTCATTGCCGCCGGGTATGTCGTCCAGGCCTTCGGCACCCTGCGGGCCGAGGAAGCAGACGGACGCCTGGAGACGCGGCTTTCCGGCACGTTGACCAGAATCCGCTGGCTCGCCACGCACACATTGGTGGTGCTAGGCGGGCTCATTATTGTGGTGCTGGTGTCCTCCCTGGTGCTGGGCCTGGCGACCGCAGTCTCGGTCGGCAACTTGGCAGAACTCGGCCCCACCCTGGCCTCCGGGCTGGCCTACCTTCCTGCCGAGCTCGTGTTCGCCGGCCTGGCGCTGGCGCTTTACGGCTGGCGCCCCCGCTTGTTCTTCATCGCCTGGGCCGGATACGCCGTGGCCACGTTCATCGCTTTCCTGGGGCCCGGCCTGAAGTTCCGCCAGTGGGTGCTCGACGTCGCACCGACCACCCATGTGGGAAACCCCCCGCTGGGGACGGCCCAACCCGCCGCTCTCATCGTGATGGCTGTCATCGCCCTGGTCCTCGCGGCGGTCGGCTGTGCAGCCTTCCGCGGGCGCGGGGTGCCCCAGGGCTGATCTCCCACTGGCAGTCTTTCATCGACGTACCAAAGGCCGGCCGTCGCAGTGGATTTGGCAGATCCCTGTACCGCCCCCAATGCCCCGTGCCGGTGGCCCGCCCGATGACCGGGCGAACTACCGGCACCGTTTTTGAACCAGCCGCCGTCGACTGCGACGCCCCGGCCGAACGGGCGTGGCCGCCGCAGATCGCCGGCGGTGAAGACGGCTTGCGGTTTCCTTACCGGGGGGCGCGAGAGAGCAGCCGGAGCACCGCTTCCTGGCTGAGCCACCCTTTCAACACGCCGCTTTCGGTGACGGGCAGCCCGCCGCCCGCCGGGGAGTCCAGCACCAGCTCCACCACGGAGTCCAGGGAGGCCGAGGGCCCGACCGTGGCGACATCCTCGGCCAGGCCCGCCAGGGAACGGCCGCCGGGATCCGCGGTCCCGCCCAGTTCCGTGGAGAGCATCTTGAGTGTGACGACCCCGAGCAGACGGCCGTCGGCGTCGGTGACGGGCAGGCTGTGTTTGCCGGAGGCTAGCAGCAGCCGGGAGCCCTCGGCGGCGCTGAGGCTGCCGTCCAGGGCCCGGTGGCTTCGGTCCATGACGGCGCCGACACGGGTGGCCTGCAACAGCTCGGTGCCGGGGTGCCGGGTCAGGTCCACGCCGCGGCGGCTGAGCTTGAGCGTGTAAATGGTGTCCGGGGACAACAGCTTGGACACCCCGGTGGCCACCACGATGGCGAGCATGATGGGCAGGATGATCGAATATTCGCCTGTGAGCTCGAAGAGGATAATGACGGCGGTGATGGGCGCACGGGCCGCCCCGGCGAAAACGGCGCCCATGCCCACCAGTGCGAAGGTCCCCACCTGGCCGTGGAGCCCAGGATCGATTGCTCCGACGACTTCCCCGAAGGCCGCCCCAAGCATGGCCCCGATGAACAGGGACGGGGCAAAGACGCCGCCCGAACCGCCGATCCCGATGGTCAGGCTCGTGGCCACGATCTTGCCCACCAGCAGCACCAGCAAGAAACCCACGGCATAGCGCCCGTCCACACCGGCCTGCATGACGGGGTAGCCCACCCCGTACATCTGTGGCAGCGCCAGCAGCAGCAGCCCCAGCAACAGCCCACCCAAAGCGGGGCGAAGCCAGTTGGGCAGGCGCCAGAGATAGTCGCACAGGTCCTCGATGGCATACAGGACCCGGGTAAATCCGACCCCGGCAAGACCCGCGAACAAGCCCAGCAGGAGAAACAGCGGGAATTCCCATCCACTGCCGAGGTGGAAGGGGGGCAGTTGCAGGAAGGCCTGGTCGCCCAGGAACGTCCGCCCCACCACGGAGGCTGCCACGGAGGCCAGGACCACGGCACCAAAGGAGCCGGCCTCGAAGTCCGCCAGCAACAGCTCCAGGGCAAAAAAGACTCCCGCAATGGGCGCATTGAACGTCGCGGCAATGCCACCGGCGGCGCCGCACGCCACCAGCGTCCGGACCCTGGAATCGGGCATCCTGAACACCCTGGCCAGCCACGACCCCAGGGCCGAGCCGATCTGCACGATCGGCCCCTCCCTGCCCACGGATCCGCCGGCACCGATGCAGATCGCGGACGCGAGGGCCTTCACCACCGCGACCCGGCCCTTGATCCGCCCGCCTCGCCGGCTGACCGCGTACATGACCTCCGGGACACCGTGGCCGCGCGCTTCGGGGGCGAAATGGTGGACGAGCGGTCCGTAGACCAGCCCGCCCACGGCCGGGGCCAGGACCACGAAGAACGGCCCCAGCCACCCAAGCCACGGGTGCGCCGGGTGGCCCTGGACTGCCGAATAGTCCACCTGTCCGGAGAAGAAGATGGTGGCGGCGGAGATCATCCAGCGAAACGCAACGGCGGCGAATCCTGCCCCGGCCCCCACCACCAGGGCCACGGCGATCAGCTGGTATCCGCCTTCCGCAGCGGGTTTCCAGATGCCCTGCCACAGGGCCGCCAGACCGCGCCTCGGTGCGCCGATGGTTGCGGGCATGCAGGGATCCTCACGTCTGGGCTTGCGCCATAATTTTATGCACTCATGCAATATATGCCATACTGCAATCATGAATCCTAGCACCCCGGCCGCGGTGACCGGCGACGCCATCGTTGAAACCCTGACGGCCTCACGCGCCCTGCTGGGCGTCATTGCCAGGTCGCTGGCCACCGTCATGGACACCGTGACACTGCCCCAGTTCAGGGTGCTGGTCGTGCTCTCCGACTTTGGCCCGCTGCGCATGGGCGAGCTCTCCGAAAAGCTCGGCGCCAACCAGTCCAGCTTCAGCCGGTTCGCGGACCGCATGGTGACAGCCGGCCTGATTTCCCGGCAGGTGGGCACCACCAACCGCCGGGAAGTGATTATTTCCCTCACCAACCATGGCAGGGACATCCACGACACGGTCACCGAGGCCCGCCGGGCCGAGATCGCGGCCCTGCTGGGGACCTTGTCGCCAGCGGAGCGGGAGGCCGTGAAGACCGGATTTGAAATCTTTGCCGGGGCCGCCGGGGAACCGCCAGCTGCGGACTTGATGATTGTGGGGCTGTGAGCGTGCGCCTTTCCGGCATGCCGCCGATGCCCGGCCTGGGCAACCCGCACGCTGTCATGTCCGGGCCCATGTGGATGCCCACCGCACCTCCCACAGTTGCCAACGTGCTGGCCTGGCATCCGCAGCCGATCCCCGTGATGCCGGCCCTGGCCGTGGCACTGCTGTTTGGCTACGCGGCAGGGCTGCTGGTGCTGCGGCGCCGAGGCGCCGCATGGCCGGTGGGGCGCACCATCATGTGGATCGTTGGCGTGGGGAGCATCCTGTTTGTCACCGGCACCGGGATCGACGGTTACGGCATGGAGCTTTTCAGCGTCCACATGATCCAGCACATGGCGCTGAACATGCTCTGCCCCGTCTTTTTGGTCCTCGGAGCCCCCGTGACCCTGGTGCTGCGGGTGCTCCCGGCCGGCCACGGCCGCGCCGGGAAGGCGCGCCGGGGCGTGCTTGGTGTCCTGCACTCGGTTCCCGCCTCCATCCTCACCCACCCCGTGGTAACTTTTGCACTGTTCGTGATGAGCCTGTACGGGCTGTACTTCACCCCACTCTTTGACGGGCTGATGGGCACGTGGTGGGGGCACAACCTCATGCTGCTGCACTTCCTGCTGATCGGTTTCCTGTACTTTTGGGGGATCCTGGGCGTGGACCCTTCCCCGCGCCAAACCGGCCGGGGACTGCGGTCCATTTCCGGGGAGGTGCTGCCGGTGCTCGAACTTGCCGCGACCACCCCGTTCCACGCCTTTTTCGGCGTGGTCGTCATGATGTCCACCACCTTGCTGGTGCACTTTTATGCCACGCCCATGCCGGGCTGGAACATCATGCCGCTGGCGGACCAGGGCGTTGGCGGCGGCATCGCCTGGGGCTTCACCGAGTTCCCCACGCTGCTGGTGCTCGGGGTCCTGGTGTCCAAGTGGCAGCGCTCCGACGTACGCAAGGCAGCGGCCGCCGAACGCCGGGCGGCCCGTGTAGGGGACGTGGACCTGGATGACTACAACAGCTACCTGGAGGGCCTGGCGTCCCGGGACGGGACCCGGCCATGAGCCCCTTGGCGGTTGCTGCGGCAACGAGTTACGCCTTCACCCTGGGGCTGGTGGCAGCCATCAATCCGTGCGGGTTCCCCCTGCTGCCGGCCTACCTGGCCCTGTTCACCGGGGGGACCGACGGACGACGCGCGGCCAGGACGGCCAAGGGGCTCGTCTCCGGCGCCGGCGTCACCTGCGGTTTCGTGGCCGTCTTTGGCACGCTCGGCCTTCTCCTGGTCTCCGGGGCTGCCCTGGCCTCGGGATGGCTGCCGTGGTTCATGGTCGCGGCCGGGTTCCTGATGGCGGCACTGGGCCTTTCGACTCTGTGCGGGCATCCGCTTTACCTGCGGCTGCCCACGCCCAGAATCGCGCCGGGAGGGCGGACGTTTGCCGCGACGTTCGTCTTCGGCATCGCCTACGCCATCGGATCGCTGAGCTGCGCCCTGCCGCTGTTCCTGGCCGCCGTGGGCGGCTCGTTCACCCGCCTGGGGTTCTGGGCGGGCCTGGCCTGCTACCTTTCCTACGCCCTGGGCATGGGCCTTTTTGTGACGGGCGCAGCCGTCGCGACGGCCATCGCGGGAAGCGGGCTTCTGCGCCAATTCCGCAAAGCCGGGCGCGTCCTGCCGGCGGTCTCCGGTGCGGTGCTGGCGGCATCCGGACTCTACCTCTCCTATTACTGGGCCGCGGACCTTCTACACTTCCCGATGGCCGCCGGCCCGTTTGGCGCCGTGGGCGCCGTGCAGGGCGCCGTGACGTCCTTCATCGCAGGCCACATGGCAACCACCGCAGCGGTCCTGCTGACCGCGGTACTGGCAGGCATCGCCGTCGTCACACTCAAAACCCGGACAAGCCCCGGAGACACCCGGGAGGCTGACCATTCGGAAGGAAAAACCCATGCCTGAAACACCCACACCGGACCCCACACCAATCCCCCGGGGCAGGGCGCTGTTGTGGGGCGGGGCGGGAACCCTGCTCCTGATGGCCGTGGTCGTGGTGCTGCTCGCCTCGGGGATGGTGCCAAGCACCCGCGGCAACCCGGCAGCCCAGGGAAGCACCGCCGTCGAGCCCGGCATCAACGCCGCCGCCTCCACCCTGCTCCAGCTGGACCCGCAGTCCGCGCCCCAGCTGACGGCCCCGGCCCTCTCGCTGACAGACCAGGCAGGCAGACACGTCACGCTCGCCCAATTCCGCGGCAAGTCCGTGGTGCTCTCCTTCAACGACGACAAGTGCGAGGACCTGTGCACGCTCCTGGCCCAGGACGTGGTCGCCGCCAACAAGGACCTGGGCGCGAACGCCAAGGACGTGGTGTTCCTCTCCATCAACGCCAACCCTTACTACCCCTCCCCATCAGCTGTCAAGGAATGGACGGACAGCCACGGGCTGGCCGGGGACACCAATTGGGTGTTTGGCACCGGCAGCCCGAAGCAGCTGGCCGACGACGCCGCCGCCTACGGCGTGCCGATCGAGCTGGACCCCAAGACCAAATCAGTCGTCCACGGAACGGAAATCTTCTACATCGACCCGGCCGGCAAAGAAGCGGCCCTGGGCCAGTTCGGCACCGCATCCGCCAACACCGAGCTGTACGCCCATGCCATGGCCCAGGCCGCGGTGGACCTGCTGCCCAATGCCGCCTCAATCCACGTCGCCGGACCGTCGCCGGCCGCGACGGCCAGCCAGGCAGGAGCCTCGATCAACGCCGCCGCACCCGCGATCACACTGCCGCAACTATCCCACCCCAACAGCACCACCTCGTTGGGCGCGTTCAAGGGCAAGGTCACCGTGGTCAACTTCTGGGCCAGCACCTGCACCGCCTGCGTGGCCGAGATGCCCGCCATCGAACAGGCCCACAAGAACCTGGGCAAAAGCACCAACTTTGTCGGAATCGACGTCGCCGACAACCCCCGCGATGCGGCCGCCTTCGCAGCCAGATACGGCACCACGTACCCCCTGCTCAGCGACCCCGCCGGGACCGCCTCCGGCGCCTACCAGATTCCCGGCCTGCCGTTCACCGCAGTCATCGGCCCGGACGGAACCATGCTGGTGCGCCACCCCGGGGCCATGACCGCCGAACAGCTGGAGTACGTCCTCCACAGCCTTGCCCAAGGAGGAAGCTGAGGTTGGGCCGGATGAGCTGACCCGGCCCAACTACCACCGCATCGTCGGCACCGCATTCACGTCGCCGCCCCGACCGGGCCCCGCACTTTATGATGCCTACCCGCCACGACGCCGGAACACCAATAACCTGTAGCAGCTCCCGCTCTTACCGCACCACGCCGGCCGCGGCCTTAAAAAGCCCGCAGATGAATAGAAATGACGAGAAACCCAAACACCGATGGCAACCAGCTGGCCGGCTCCAATTGGGAAGCAGTCTTGAACGCCGCCGCCGGGAACCCGACCTACTCGATCAACCCGCTGACTCCGCAGCCAGCCGGCATGCTTAGCCAGACCGCGCCGCTGATCGTCGGCATCAACGATCCGCTGCAAGGCAGTGGAACTCCCGCGCGACAACAGCCCAAGCCGGAAAGCAGGCAGAAGCTAGGGCCAGGCCCTACCGCAGAAAGCAAGGAAGGTGGCGCCGGACAAATCCACGAAAAGTTGGCCGTCGACCTGAACACACACGGCAAAGGCGGACACGGCCTATGCAGGGCCGCTCCTCCCGCAGCCGTCTGACTCTGCGAACCGAATGAAGCGGCACCCACACCTGCACCACATGAATTGAGTTGGTCGGATCCGACGCCCCGACCACCGATTGCATCGGGTGTTCACTGTCGGCATGGTTGTTGTAAATTAGGATATTGGTTGCATCAATGATGCATTTAATGCAATCATTGGCGCATGGATGACGGCACTCGCCCGGCGAGCCCTCAATTGCTGTTGGTGGGCAACGTTCACCCCCTTCACGAGGGCGAGTTTGTCTTCGACGCGATGCTTTCCGGGTGGCGTGATCAGCAAGCCAGCAGGGGGCTGACCGCCAGTACCGTTGGGAGGAGACTTCAATTCATTCGCCGCTTCGCCAACTATTGCGACAAGCCGCCCTGGCAATGGATTCCGGGCGATCTTGAAGACTTCACCGTGCACAGCATGTCCCGGGAGAGGCGGCTGGCTAAGTCAACGATTCGTGCCTACCAGGCGACGATCCGGATCTTCTGCGACTTTGTCACCGACACCCGATATGACTGGATGGAGCAATGTCAACGTCGTTTTGGATGCGCCCCTCAACAAATCTGCCACGAGTGGAACACCACGGCGCACATTGCTGAATACGAGGGGCGGCCAGAACGTCGGGCCCTGACCTATGACGAGCTGGATGCCTTCTTTCGGCATGCCGACGAACGCGTGGAGGCCATAGTTCAGGCCGGCAGGAAGGGAGCGCTGGCCGCGCTCCGAGATACGCAGATCTTCAAGACTGTCTACGCGTTTGGCCTGCGCCGTGCCGAAGCCGTAGGGCTCGATATTGCCGACCTTCGCCCAAACCCGGCGGCACCACGCTTCGGCAGCTATGGATCATTGGACGTCCGATGGGGCAAAGGGTCCAATGGTTCTGGGCCACGCCGACGCTCCGTTCTGGCACTGCCGGAGTTCGACTGGGCCATTGACGGGCTGCAACAGTGGGCCGAACTGGGCCGGATGCGGGTAACCAATGAACGCCGCGGCGCGCTGTGGCCCACCGAACGAGGAACCCGTGTCTCCCTGAGATACCTTGATGACCGCTTTGCCGAGCTTCGCGACGGTGCCGGACTTCCCAAGGAACTCAGCCTGCACTCCCTTCGCCACAGCTATGTGACAAATTTGATCGAGTGGGGTTACTCAGAAAAGTTCGTCCAAGACCAAGTCGGCCACCTCTACGCATCAACCACCGCGATCTACACCTCGGTGGGCAGTGACTATAAAAACCGGGTAATAGCCCGAGCCCTATCTCGAGTGTATGGAGAGAACAATGCGCGCCTCTGACGACCAATCACCCATCCAGTGGCGCTTGCGTGAACTCATGGCAGGAGCGGGCATGTTCCACACCACCGATCTTGTCGGCCCGCTTCGCGACATCGGAATTCAGCTTTCACGAGAACAGGTCTTTCGCCTCGTCACCAAAACGCCAGCACGATTAAATATCGAAGTCCTCGCCGGGCTATGCCAAATCTTCAGCTGCACTCCCAATGACCTGATCCAAATCAAGCCGGCCGGAGCAATCGAGGCAGGGCGCCGAACTGGGACAACGGACAACACAAGCTCCGATGGCCATTCGATCGGAGATCTTCGTCCCGTCCCGGCACGGATACGCCGCCCAACATGAGCCGGGATGCCTTCGAGTGCCACCTCTGCCGCCGGACCATCACCACCGGTTACGAACTCTTAGGGGGCACAATCTGCAACCCTTGCTACTCGCGGATCAGGTGGTCGGCAACAGCCTGCCCCCGCTGCCACCATGTGAAAGTTCTCGCATTTTATGACGCCGAGGGTCTCATAGTCTGTGCAGGCTGCGCCGGAGAGCCAGCCTGCTTCGCCTGCAAAAGCTGCGGCAGTGAAGAACAACTCACGGGGTCCCAATGCGGCCGATGCCGTCTGAAGGATCGTGCGGCATCCCTGCTATCCCAGAAAGACGGCACAATTCATCCCGGGCTGGCCGGGCTGTACCACCACTTTCTTGCCGCCCCGGATCCTCGCACGGTGACCCGATGGATGAAACACCCGCCCATTGAAGAGACCCTGCACGCCATGGCCCAAGGGCACCTACCCATCAACCACCAGAGCCTGGACACACTCCCCCAAACACACCGGGTGAGCTACTTCCGGCAAGTACTCGTCAGCGCAGGGACACTCCCTCCCATCGACATACACCTGCACGCATACGAGGTCTACAGCGCACAGTTCATCCGCAGCGCTCCACCCCGCCAAGCATCCATCCTCAGCCAATATCAGCGCTGGTACGTGCTCAGAGTCATGCGCCGCGCTTCGACCAAAGCACCAACCACCGCCAACACCCTCAATATCCGGAGGGAAGAACTACGGAAAATTGCCGCCTTCCTCACCTGGATAGACAACCACGACCAATCCCTTGAAACAGTCGACCAGGCGCACATCGACCAATACTTTGCCGCCGCGACAGGCAATACACGAGACCTGAACACATTCATCAAGTGGGCCTGTCAGCAGCACCTTGCCACCGGAATTAGTCTTACTCGAAGACGCTCCACCACCGGAATAGCTGCCAGTCACGAAGAGCTCTGGAACAAGGTCGAACTCCTCCTCAACGACGGGTCCATCGCTCGGGACGTACGAATCACCGGACTCTTCCTACTTCTCTTCGGCCAACAGGTCATCAACACAGTCCGGCTCAAACGCTCGGACATCGAGGTCACTGGCTCCAAAGCCTCCATAAGGTTTGGTAGTGACGCAATCAACCTACCCCCGTCCCTCGCCAGTCTCGTAGCAGAGCAACTTCAAACGCCCACCAGTCACTACATTTACCACCAACCCGAAACTGACTGGCTCTTTTACGGCCTCGTCCCAACACAGCACGTCACCCCCAGCCACATGATCCGAGGCCTTTCAGAGGTGGGCATCTCGGTAAGACCCTATCGCCGAGCAGCAATGCTGCAACTCGCGGCAGCTTTGCCCGTGAGCGTCGTCGCTGGCACGCTTGGTCTGAGTATTGACACCGCCGCCCAATGGGCGCAACGATCAGGTCACACCTGGGGTGACTACCCAGCACTCCGATAAAGCATTAATACCCATACAGCAGACCGAATACTGCCTGCCCCCAACACCACGGCTGACCTGGTGAGCATGTTCGATGTGGGCGAGGTGGGTGATGGCCTTCCGGGGCCGGCGTGGAACATCAAGCCGACCAACAGGGTGCCGGTCGTGCTGGAATCCGCCAAGGGCGGGGATGAAGCGGTGCGCCGGTTGGAGGCGGCCCGGTGGTCGCTGACGCCGTCGTACTCCAAGGAGCTGCGGACGAAGGTCGCGACGTTCAATGCCCGCTCTGAGACCGTCGCCGAGAAGGCCACCTTCCGCGGTTCCGTCAAGAGCAAGCGGGCCATCCTCCCGGCCGACTACTACTACGAG
>Ga0157370_10002546_pt1 | contig 21886 bp, 17 predicted proteins | sample C35metaG_FD_113463 | JGI IMG/M metagenome (GOLD analysis project Ga0157370, IMG submission 113463) | Corn rhizosphere microbial communities from Kellogg Biological Station, Michigan, USA - C3-5 metaG | ecosystem: Host-associated > Plants > Roots > Rhizosphere > Soil | place: USA: Michigan...
GCGCGATGCCCGGTTCGCGCGCCAGCAGCGCGTTCACGAGGGTGGACTTCCCCGCGCCCGATGGCGCGGCGATGATGAAGAGTCTTCCGGAAGGCGCCACGCTCATTCGAGGTTCTGCACCTGTTCGCGCATCTGTTCGATCAGCACCTTCAGGTCGACCGCCGCGCGGGTGGCGCGCTGATCGACGGACTTGGACGCCAGCGTGTTGGCCTCGCGGTTGAATTCCTGCATCAGGAAATCCAGCCGCCGCCCGACCGGCTCGTCCAACGCGAGGACGCGCCGCGCCTCGGTGACGTGCGCCGCGAGGCGATCGAGTTCCTCGTCCACGTCGATGCGCGACAGTTGCAGCACCAATTCCTGTTCCAGGCGGCCAAGCTCGGGGGAAAGTTTCAATTCCGCAAGCCGGCTTTCCAGCTTCGCGCGCAGCGCCACACGAATGTCGGGCAGCATCGTGCGTACCTCGGCCACGATGCGTTCGATGCCGTCCAGCCGCTCGCGCAGCGCCCTCCCGAGCTTTTCGCCCTCGCGGGCGCGTCCGGCGATGAATTCATCCAGCGAACTGTCCAGCAACGCCAGCGCCGCCTGGCCCAGTCCCGCCTGGTCGAGTTCCGGCTTCACCAGCAGGCCCGGCCATTCCAGCAGCCCCGCGAAATCGGTCGCGAGTTGCGGAAAATTCGTCTTCAATGCATTGGCCGTCGCCGCGAGCTGCGCGGCGGTGCGCTCGTCCAGCAACAAATCCGTGGCCGAGGCCGGCGGGCGGTAGCGAACCGTGACGTCGACCTTGCCACGCGCGAGCCGGGCGGCGATGCGCTCGCGCACCTGCGGTTCCAGCGCGCGCAATTCCTCGGGAAGCCGCACGCCGATTTCGAGGAAACGCGAATTCACCGCGCGCACCTCGCATGCCAACCCGCCTTGCGGCGAGGTAGTGTCGGTGTTCGCGTAGGCGGTCATGCTGCGGATCATGCGGGCTTTCCAGACGGCGCGACAAATTGCGATGGTAAACTGTCACGCTTCCAGCGGATACCTTTTCGATGGCCATCATGCGTCCCTCCGGCCGCGCGCCCGACGCGTTGCGCGTCGTCACGATCGAGCGCGGCTATACCAAACACGCCGAGGGTTCCGTGCTGATAGGCATGGGCGACACGCGCGTGCTGTGCACCGCCAGCGTGGAGGAACGCATCCCACCGTGGCTGCGCGGCAAGGGCGAGGGCTGGGTGACGGCCGAATACGGCATGCTGCCGCGCGCCACCAGCGACCGCACCCAGCGCGAGGCCGCACGCGGTGGACAGGGCGGCCGCACCATGGAAATCCAGCGCCTGATCGGGCGCTCCCTGCGCGCCTGTGTCGATCGGGTGGCGCTGGGCGAGCGCGTGATCACCATGGATTGCGACGTGCTGCAAGCCGACGGCGGCACCCGCACCGCATCGATCACCGGCGCGTACGTCGCGCTGGTCGATGCGGTGAACGCACTGATGCAACGCGGCCTCCTGAAACGCAATCCGATCCACGGCGCGGTCGCGGCGGTCTCGGTCGGCGTTTATCAAGGCGTGCCGGTGCTGGACCTCGATTACGCGGAAGACTCCCGCTGCGACACCGACATGAACGTGGTGATGAACGACGGTGGCGGCTTCATCGAACTGCAGGGCACCGCGGAAGGCCATGCATTCCGGCGCGAAGAACTCGACGCGCTGATGACGTTGGCGCAGAAGGGCATCGGCGAGTTGATCGAAGCGCAACGCATCGCGCTCGCCACATGAAACTGGTGTTGGCCAGCGGCAACGCCGGCAAGCTCGCGGAACTGCGCGAGTTGCTGGCGGGCAGCAACATCGAGCTCGTCGCGCAATCGGAGTTTGGCATCGACGACATCGCGGAAATCGGGCATACGTTCGTCGAAAACGCGATCCTGAAGGCCCGCCACGCTGCACGCGCGTGCGGCCTGCCCACGCTGGCCGACGATTCCGGTCTGTGCGTCGACGCGCTGGGCGGCGCACCGGGACTGTATTCCGCACGTTATGCCGGCGTGCACGGCGACAACGCCGGCAACAACGTGAAACTGTTGCGCGAACTCGAAGGCGTGCCGGACACGAAGCGCGCGGCCCATTTCGTATGCGTGCTGGCGCTGCTGCCCAGCGCCGACGATCCCGATCCGCTCATCGCGACCGGCCGCTGGCACGGCCGCGTGCTCACCGCGCCGCGCGGCGAGCACGGTTTCGGTTACGACCCGGTATTCCTGCCCAACGACGGCGGCGGCCTGGCTTCGGCCGAACTCGAACCTGCGTTGAAGAATCGCATCAGCCATCGGGGCAAGGCATTGGCGATGCTGAAAAATGTACTGGCAAACGACTCGGGATTCCCGCTGACGCGAGCATGACGCGCGTGATCTTCACCCCACCGCCGCTGTCGCTTTACATCCACGTTCCTTGGTGCGCGAAGAAGTGTCCGTACTGCGATTTCAATTCGCATGGGCTGCGCGCCGCGATGCCCGAGCGCGAATACGTCGCCGCCGTGCTGGCGGACCTGGATGCCGACCTTGCCGACTTCGGCGATGCCGTTTCCGGTCGTGAAATCACCAGCGTTTTTTTCGGCGGCGGCACGCCCAGCCTGTTCGCGCCGGATTCGATCGCGGAAATTCTGGACGGTGCGTCCGCGCGCATTCCGTTCACGCGTGATTGCGAAATCACGCTGGAAACCAATCCCGGTACGGTCGAGCACGGTCGCTTCGACGGTTATTTGAAAGCCGGCGTCAACCGCATCAGTTTCGGCGTGCAGAGTTTCGATGACGAAAAGCTCCGCACACTGGGCCGCATCCATTCTTCGAAAGAAGCGGAGGCCGCGGTGAAGCTTGCGCAGGATGCCGGCTACGCCAACATCAACCTCGATTTGATGTACGCGCTACCGAACCAGACCCTCAACGGCGCACTCACCGACGTCGAACGCGCGGTCGCATTGCAACCCGCGCACATCTCGCATTACCAGTTGACGCTGGAACCCGGCACGCCGTTCGCCAGGCGGCCACCGCCATTGCCCGACCACGACGCCGCGTGGGAGATGCAGGAAGCCTGCGAACAACGCCTGGCAGACGGGGGTTACGCGCAATACGAAGTATCGGCTTATGCGCAGGCAGGCAAGCGTTGCCGGCACAATTTGAACTACTGGCAATTCGGCGACTACCTTGGCGTCGGCGCAGGCGCACACGGGAAGGTCACGGATGCAGCCGGTGTCCGCCGTCGCTGGAAGATCCGCTCGCCGCGCGCGTATTTGCAGAGCGCAGATACGCCGCGGCGCGTCGGCGGCGATGAAACCATCGCCGCCGAACAACTGCCGTTCGAGTTCATGTTGAATGCGTTGCGCTTGAACGAGGGCGTGCCGCTGACGGATTTCAACGCGCGCACCGGCCTGCCCGCTGAAGCAGCCGCGAAACCCCTTCTCGAAGCGCGTGCACGCGGCTGGCTCACCGACGACACCGACCGGCTGCGACCCACCACCCTCGGCCGGCGCTTCCTCAACGATCTGATCGAGGCTTTCCTGCCGCCAGGAAAACCGGAGCGCCGGCATGCCTGAAGTCGTCGCGGTCGCCTGTCCGTATTGCGGGGAATCCATCGAGATCGTGGTCGACGAATCGGCCGGCGACGCCGCCTACGTCGAAGACTGCCCCGTATGCTGCCGACCCATGCAGGTGGGGGTCGAGGTTGACGGCGGGGCGGTTTCCGTGCGGGTCAGGACCGGCGACGAATGACCTTCCACGCCGCGATGGCGCTTTCCGCCGTGCGTGCATAGAATCCACCCCTGTGGGCAGTTTTGCTGGCAGGGAGCTTGCTTGCGACTGCGAGCCCACGGGGATCCGACTCGATGCTATCAACCATGCCGACACTCGCTGACCGCGGCGACCTGGCGCCACGCGCCAGGCACCTGCTGGCACAACAATTGGCCGAGTGCGGCGCGCTGCTGGACCCCCTGCTGCGCAACGTGCTGGACGACCTCGAACACGAACTGTTCCGCATCGCCGAGCAATCCAGCGGCGGCCGGGTCCAGCACGAAGCGATGGAGGCGCTGCGCGACATCAAGCGCAGCCGCCCGCGTTTCCATGGACGGCTGATGACACTGCTGGAACGCCGCTTCGCCGGCATCGCGCGACCGCAGGCCGAGAATTCGCGCACGAACGGCAAGCCGGGCAATCGGGACCTGACGCTGGTCGATCCACACGAATTCGACGAGACCATGGCGCTGGATGACCTGTCCACGCGCACCGAGTTGCACGCGGGCAACGCCATCTTCGACCTCTGTCATCGCTACGCCGTACTGGTGGCAGCGCCGCCGCTCGACAATGACGTGCTGCCGCCCGGGCCGCACGAGCTGGCGATTGTCTTGAACGAAGCGGCCGTGGATCTCGGGCTGCAGCGTGAACACCGCTTGCTGTTCTACCGGCTGTGCGACAGGCGGCTGTTCGGCGCGGCCGAATCGTTCTACGGACGCCTGAACGAACACCTCAAATCATCCGGCATCCTTCCCGACCTGCGCAGCTACCTGCCCAAGCGCTCCGCAGCGGAAGCACACCCGGCTCCGGCCACGACCGACGGCGCACAGGATTCCTCGCCGATCGCCCCGGCAACCAACTACACGCCGCCGGCCGGGCCGCCGATGAGCGAACTGCACGGGCTGCTCGATGCACGCCGGCAGGCGCTGCATCCGGAAGCGCAGGCGGCCGCCGCGCAATCGGCGCAATTCGCGTCGATGCCGGAATTGCAGGAAGCACTGGCCGCGTTGCAGGCGCTGCCTTCGCGCAAGGCCGGCTCCCCACAGGCGGGCGAACGCCTGGCCGGCGAGTTACTGGCTCAACTGCGCCACGGGGCCCATGGCAACACGGTGCAGTTGCAACCCGAACATCGCGATGCCATGGACCTGATCGGCCTGCTCTACGATCAGTTGCTTGCCGAAACACGCACCGAAGGCGTCGCCCAGCAGTTGTTGGCGAGCCTGCAGGTTCCCTTGCTGCGGGTCGCGCTGTCCGACAACAATTTCTTCACCGTGCGCAATCACCCCGCACGGCGCCTGCTGAATCTGGTGCTGGAAACGGCCAACCTGTGGCTGGACCGCAGCGACGATCATTTCGATGTCGCCTTGAACCAGCGCCTGCAACGCTCGGTGGAGCGCGTCGCCTCGGAATTCCAGGGCGACCTCGGCGTGATCGAGCGCGAAGCGGACGACCTCGATTCGCACCTGCGCCTGCTCAGCCGGCGCGCTGAAATCGCCGAGCGCAGACAAGTGGAAGCCGCGCAGGGCCGCGACCGCCTGCGCGACGCGCGCGCCGCCGCTGCCGCCGCGATCAGCAAACGCCTCGGCGGCCACAAGACCACGCCGCTGGTGCGCGCGTTGCTGGAAAACGCCTGGACCGACGCACTCACGCTCACGCTGTTGCGCGAAGGCGAAAGCAGCGAGGCCTATCGCCGCCGCCTGGCCGCCGCCGACCAGTTGCTGGGTTCCCCCGTGGAACGCGACGACACCAAGCTTGCGGCGGATTTGAATCACGGCCTCACCCAGGTCGGGTTGCAGGCCACCGAGGCCGAACAGATCACCCGCTACGCGCTGGACATGCCGCAGCGGGCCACGCCGCAAGCCGCGGTACCGCCGCCCAGCCAGACCGAACTCCTGATTCGCTTGAAGTCACGCCACAAACCCGACGACGAGGAAGCCGTCTCGCCCGCCGAGGCCGCGCCGCGCAAACTGCCGCTGACACCCAGCGAGCGCCGCGCGCTGGAAACCCTGAAGCAACTGTCATTCGGAAGTTGGCTGGAATTCACCATCAACCAGCAGGGCCAGAAGGTCGCGCGCAAACTGGCTTGGCACAACCCCGTCAGCGGACGTTGCCTGCTGGTGAACGCGCGCGGCGCGGCCGCGCCTGAACGCACGCTGGAGCAGATCGCGCGGATGATGGCACGCGGCCAGGTTCGCCCCATTCCGTCGCAGGATGGCGGTATGATCGACCGCGCATGGAACGCACTGGTGACAGGTTTGCGGAAATTCGGTAAGCCCAACCCATCCACGGAACCCGCGGCATGAACGACGAACGTCGCAGCGCCCCGCGCAAGCCGACCACGGCGCCCATCGAGGTCGTCGACAGCATCAGCGGCGAAAACATCGGCCGGGTCGGCAACCTTTCTCGCAACGGCATGATGCTGATCTGTCACCGACCGTTGCGCGACGACGCGCTGTACCAACTGAAGTTCCGCCTGCCCAATCCGCGCGGCGCGCAAATCGAAATCGAAACCGGCGTGCACACCATGTGGACCGAACTGGCCGCGACCAATGGTTATCAGTGGTCCGGGCTGCGCATCATCTCCATCAGCGGTTCGGCTGCCGCGTCGCTGGATCATTGGCTGGAACACGGCAGGGCGTAGTTTCTGCGATCGCCGTTGATCGCTGCTTCGTTCAAGGTTTCCGCAACGAACGGACATTTTGGTCAAGCAACACGGCCATCCCTGGCCTGCCTTTTCACAAGCGCGACCTGAAACCCACTACCGGGGACCACAAAATCCGGCGTGGCGTAGCCGCGATCCGGACTGCGTTTGCAGGATTGCAAACGCGAACGCCCCCGGATCAGGTCCGGGGCAGGCTGCGGCGGCCCGAAGGGCGAGCGCCAGGGATGGCGCGAGTAACCCAATGACTTGGGTCTTGCAAGAAAGTCGCTAGTTCCGGCTTGCGCCGGAATGACGACAACTTGTCACGTTGATCTTTGCGTTGCGCGGCGCTTCGCCGCATGATGGCGGTTCCAGACCAACGCGCCGCCGCCATGACCGCCTCGCCGCAAGACAATCTTTCCGCGCTGTATCCCGCGCACCTCGCCGAAATCGAAAAGCGCAGTGCCGACGCGCTGGCCGCGTGCGGGCGCGACACGCTCGTTGTCGCGGCCGGCATGCCGCACGGCTGGTTCCTCGACGATCAGGATTATCCGTTCAAGGCCAATCCGCACCTCCTGCACTGGCTGCCGCTGACCGAGGCGCCGGGGAGTTGGATCGTGTATACGCCCGGCGTAAAACCGAAGCTGATTTTCCTGCAGCCGCGCGACTACTGGCACGTCGTGCCCGCCGCCCCGGCCGGCTATTGGGTGGAACATTTCGACGTCGTCACCACCCGCAAACCGGAGGAAGCGCGAGCGTACCTGCCGAAAGAGGCCTCACGCTGCGCGATCTTCGGCGAAACCAACGCCGCGGTCGGCGACTTCGTGCCCGACAATCCCGAAGCCGCGTTGAACCTGCTGCACTACCGCCGCGCCTTCAAGACGCCGTATGAAATCACCATGATGCGTGTCGCCAGCAAGCTCGGCGTGCACGGCCATCGTGCGGCGGAGAAGGCATTTCGCGCCGGCCTGTCGGAATTCGACATCCATTGCAAATACCTCGAAGCCACGCGGCTCGCCGAACACCAGTTGCCATACGGCAACATCATCGCGCTCGATTCGCATGGCGCGGTACTGCACTACACCAACCTCGACCGCAATCCGCCCGTGCACGCACACTCGTTCCTGATCGACGCCGGTGGCCAATTCCACGGCTACGCATCCGACATCACGCGCACGTACGCATCGCCCGAGGCGAGCGAATTCCAGGCGCTGATCGACGCGGTCGAACAGGCACAACAAGGTTTCTGCGCGAAGGTGCACGCGGGACAAAGCTATCCCGAGTTGCACATCCACGCGCATCGCGTGCTGATGCAGGTCATGCACGACCAGGGTTTCATCATGTGCAGCGCGGAAGCGGCGGTGGCGAACGGCATTTCAGCGGCGTTTTTTCCGCACGGGCTCGGCCATCTGATCGGGTTGCAGGTGCACGACGTCGCCGGCTTCGCGCGCGACGAGCGCGGTGGCACCCTTTCGAAACCCGAAGGCCATCCGTACCTTCGTCTCACCCGCACCTTGCAATCCGGCATGGTCACCACCATCGAGCCCGGTCTCTATTTCATCGACATGCTGCTCGAGGAATTGAAATCGAAACCCGGGGCGAAGGATGTCGCCTGGAAAAAGGTGGATGCCTTCCGCAAGTTCGGCGGCATCCGTATCGAGGACGACGTGGTATGCACCGAGGGCGAGCCGGTGAACCTCACCCGCGAAGCATTCGCGACGGCGTGAATGCGCGCCACAGGTTGGGCTGACTCTGGACCCATCCGGTGGGGCCACACAGGCAGGCGACCGCATCATTGGGCTCCCCTCTGACAGCGCCCGCGATCAGCCCGACCTGCAAAGGCGCGGCTCAGTGCACAACCGACGGCACGTCGTAGACGACGGCGGGCTTGTACTTGTCGTACTGCCGCAGCAGCGCCTGGAAACGCGCGTCCTTGCGAATGGGATCCCAGTACGGATCCAGCCACAGCATCACGGGTGAGTAGTCGCCGCCTATCCCGCGCGTGGCCAGAGCCTTGGCGAGCAGCGGCACGGCCAGATCGGGGCGGCCGGCCTGGGCGTATTGCGCAGCGTTGACTTGCATCAGTCTCGGCGCCGCCAGGTGATCGTTGCTTCGGGAAGCGATGGCCTGAGATTTCGCGAGGGCATCCATGGCTGCTGCGGTGTGACCCAAGCCCAGTTCGGCCTCGGCGATGCGGTCCCAGACCACCCCCATGTCGAGATACTGCTGCACCTTGAGTTGCGTTCGCAGGATCGGCAGAACCTGCTCGTAGAGAGGCCTGGCTCGCTCCGGCTCACCCAGCAAACGGAACAGCCGCGCCATCGTCTGCGGCTTGCCAACGACCACATAGGCGAGAAACGGATCGGGCACGTTCACGGGTGCGCTGCTAAGCAGGTCCAGGGCTTTCCGGTACCGCCTCTGATAGATCAACAAGGGCACGCGCGTTCCTACTTTCAGCCGGTTCCCATCGCCCGTGGCCGCCGCCCAGGCGCGCGCGATATCCCCGGTGCCGAACAGGATGCTGCGGACGTACTGCTCCTTCGCAGTGATGTTGTTTGGTTCCAAGGTCATGGCACGCACAAACCAGCGTTCGGCATCCGGGTAACGCTCCATCATCATGTAGGTACTGGCGATATCCGCGGCAAGCACGGAGTTCCGCGGGTTCTGCATGAATGCCCGTTCGAGCGAAGCAATCGCCGTGTCGAAGCGCGCCAGGCGGCGCTGGGCCAAACCCTGCCCCTCGAGCGCGCCGGAATCGTTGGGACGCAGCGCGAGCGCTGCCGCAAAAGCCTTGAACGCACCCTCGAAGTCACGGTGCCCCCAGTACTCGTTGTAACCCAGTGCGAGCTGCGCCGCCGCGAGATCGGGCGCGAGTTTCAGTGCCTGCTCGGCGTCGGCGTGTGCGCGTGCGTTGAGTTGCGCCGCGTCCTGCCCACCGGCGCCTTCATACGTGAGATAGCTTTCCGCATAGGACAGCCGCGCATAGGCCAGCGCAAAATTGGGATCCTTTTCTATGGCTTGCCGGTACAGCGGGATCGCTGTTGCGAGTATCAGCGGATTGCCGCCGCCGAGTTCGGCTTGATTCATTTGGTACTCGGCACGCAGGAACAGATCGTAAGCCGCCTCGTTGCGGGTCGGCACCGTCGCCAGATTCGCCGTTTCCGCCGAGGAAAGTTTTGCATCGAGCGCGATGGCGATTTCCCCCGCCACCTCACCCTCCACACCAAACACATTGTCCAGCGAACGGGTGTAGTCCTGCGCCCACAGATGGCTTTGGGTACCCGTATCGATCAATTGCACGTTGATCAATACCTGCTTGCCCTGCTTCTGCACGCTGCCTTCCAGGATGGTCGCAACGCCGAGTTGCCGCCCGATGGATTTCAGGTCACCCGGATGGCTGGCGTATTTTGCGGTGGAGGTGCGCGCGATCACCTTGAGATCGCCGATGTCGGCCAGCTTGGTGAGGATCAGGTCCTGCATGCCGGCGACGAAATAATCGTTGTCCTTGTCGTTGGAGAGGTTCTCGAACGGCAGCACTGCGATGGATTTGGCGGGAACAGGCAGCACGCCAACGGGCGCCGGCACCTTGGTCGCAACGGGTGTCGCGGATGCAGTCGCTGCGACGTTGGCGGTTTGCGGTGGCGCGGTCTCACGCCGCGCCGCATAAAACCGCCAGCCAAGCAGCACGACCGCAAGCACCACGACCGTGACGATGATCGCGTTGAGCTTGCGCCCGATCTGGCGATGCTCGTGTTCAGCGCGTGCCTCGCGCGAATCGGCAGATGCGGTGCGGCGGATGCCTTCGGGCGTCACCTCGTACACCCACGCCCCAATCACCGCGACCGGAAAACCGATCACGATCAGGATCACCACCAGGCGCACCGCCCAGCCCGGAATGCCGAAAAACGGAAAGACCTGCGTCGCGACCTGCACCAGCAGCCAGCCCGCGACCACATAGGCGATCGCCACGCGCCATACGTGGCGGCGCTTCAGCTCTCCGAGAAGGCCGCGACCGTCCGTCACCGCTGTGCGCCTCGCCGTTTTTGCCGGTTACGGGCCGGCCTCCGACGGCGCGAGTGTACGCCGATTGGAACGCGTCACGCTGTCTGGCTGAACGCATTTCGCTGAAGGCAGACGGGCGTCACCGTCCGTACCACGAACATGATCCTCGCCACCCGGACACACGCGGCGTGTTCTGCGATCATCGGGCACTGTTTTTGCCGGGGAAGGTTTTTGCATGAGCAATGAAAACGCAATCCGCCGCAACGTCGGCGCATGGGCACTGATGTTCACGGGCCTGGGCTCGATCATCGGCTCGGGCTGGCTCTTCGGTGCGTGGCGCGCGGCGCAATTGGCGGGGCCGGGCGCGATCTGGGCATGGGTGATCGGCGCGGTGGTGATCCTGTTCATCGCAGTCACCTACGCGGAACTCGGCGCGATGTTTCCCGAATCGGGCGGCATGGTGCGCTACGGTCAGTATTCACACGGCACCTTGGTCGGTTTCATCGCGGCATGGGCCAACTGGATCGCGATCGCCTCGGTGATTCCGGTGGAAGCCGAAGCCTCGGTGCAATACATGGCGTCGTGGCCGTGGCAGTGGGCGCAGGATCTCTACCATCACGCAGCGGGCGGCGCGGGCACCTTGAGCATGACTGGCCTCGCGATCGCTGCGGCGCTGGTGATCGTGTATTTCCTGTTGAACTACTGGAGCGTGAATCTTTTCGCTAAGACCAACGCATGGATCACGATCTACAAGCTGATCGTACCGGCACTGACCGCGATTGCGCTGATGGCGACATCGTTCCATCCCGAGAACTTCCACGTCGGCGCACACGGCGGTCCGCACGCATACAGCATTTCGGCGATCCTGACCGCGGTCGCGATCAGCGGCATCGTGTTCAGCTTCAACGGTTTCCAGAGCCCGGTGAATCTCGCCGGCGAAGCCAAGAACCCCGGCCGCAACGTGCCATTCGGGATCATCGGATCGATCGTGCTGGCGACCATCGTGTACCTGCTGCTGCAGGTCGCGTTCCTCGGTGCAATGGAACCGGCGGCTTTGGCGAAAGGCGGCTGGTATGCGCTGGATTTTTCGTCGCCGTTCGCGCAACTGGCGCTGGCATTGAACCTCAACTGGCTGGCGCTGCTGCTGTACTCCGACGCATTCATCAGCCCGTCCGGTACCGGCGCGACCTACACCGCGACCACCGCGCGGATGATCTACGGCATGGAACGCAACGGCACGCTGCCGAAAGTGTTCGGCCGCGTGCACGCGCGCTTCGGCATTCCCCGCCCGGCGATGTGGCTGAACCTGGTGGTCGCGTTCATCTTCATGTTCTTCTTCCGCGGCTGGGCGACACTGGCCGATGTGATTTCGGTGGCAACGATCATCTCTTACCTGACCGGGCCGGTCAGCGTGTCGGTACTCAGGCGCACCGCGCCGGAATTGCACCGTCCGCTGCGCATTCCGATGTTGCGCGTCATCGCGGGGCTGGCATTCGTGTTCGCCACCGAATTGCTGTACTGGGCGCGCTGGCCGCGCACCGGCGAAATCATCCTGCTGATGGTCGTCGCGCTGCCGATATGGCTGTGGTACGCGGTGAAGCGGGGCGGCGCGGACCTGACACGGCAGGTGCGCGGCGCGCTGTGGCTGATCTTCTACCTGCCGGCGATCGCCGCGCTGTCGTGGGCCGGCAGCGCGAAATTCGGGGGACATGGATACATCCCCTATGGATGGGATCTGCTGATCGTCGCGGTGGTCGCGGTCGGATTCTTCGCGTGGGGACTGGCCTGCGGGTGGCGCACGCCGGAAGTAGAGGCCATCAAGATGGAGGCGCATGCGCATCCGGATGCGATCATGGTGCCTCCCGACGAGGAAACTGCCGAGCGCATGACCCGGCGCTGATCATCAGTTCAAGGCAAGGATATCGCCCAGCAGCGCCTGCGCGGTGACTTCGGGTCCCGCGCCGGCGCCCTGGATCACCAGCGGGCGTTGCTGATAGCACGAAGTGGTGAACGCGAACAGATTGTCCGCGCCAAGCAGGTGCGCCGAAGGGTGTGACACCGGCACCGCGACCAGCCCGACCCACGCCGAACCATCGGCCTCGAAACGGGCGAGATAACGCAACACGCAATCGCGCGCCACGGCTGCGGCGTGCCGCGCCGCGATCGCGGCGTCGAGTTCGTCGAGGCGATCCAGGAATTCGGCCAGCGTAATTTCGCGCAATGCCTCCGGCACCAGGCTTTCGACTCGAAGTTGCGCGCGCTCCAGCGGAAAGCCCGCCGCGCGGGTGAGTATCAGCAGCTTGCGCGCGACGTCCTCGCCGGAAAGGTCGGCGCGCGGGTCAGGTTCCGTGTAGCCGAGCGCACACGCTTCGCGCAGCAAGGTCGAGAACGGCTGCCGACCGTCGTAATGGTTGAACAGGTACGAGAACGAGCCCGAAAACACGCCTTCGATCCGCGTCAGCTTGTCGCCGCAGGCATGCAGGCGACGCAAGGTTGCGAGCGCCGGCAGACCCGCACCCACGGTCGCACTGTCGCCGTAATGGACGCCCTGCACACAAGCGGCCTGCAATGCACGCCATCCACCGAGTGCGCCGCCGGCCAGCGCCTTGTTCGCCGTGACGATGTGGCACCCGTGCGCCAACCATTCGGGATGACGCTGCGCCAGTTCCGCGGAAGCGGTCGCGTCGATGATCACCTTGTCCGACGCGCCGCTAGCATGCAGCGCGCGCAGCAGCGCTGCGTCGTCACGCGGTTCGCCGCCAGCATCCAGTCGTTCGCGCAGGCGGCGTTCGGCCAGCGCGGCGGGTTGTGTCTGCTGGTGGCGCGAATTGGCCGCGCCGAGCAGGCGCAGATGTTCACCCGCGGGCGTGCGCAGCAATTGCAGGAACGCGCCGCCGACCTTGCCGGTGCCGAAAAGCACCACCGCAGCGTCGCGCCGTGTCGCCGTGCGCCGAAAGAACGCGTCCGCCAGCACCGCGTTCATGCCGGAACCGCCACGCGTTTTCGCGACACCGCGTCTGCACGCGCCAAGGCCGCGCGCAGGTGGCGCGACAGGTCTGCGATATCCTCGATGCCGACGGAAAGGCGCAGCAGCGTGTCGGAAATGCCAGCGGCGCGGCGCGCCTCCGGCGCCATCGCGGCGTGGGTCATGGTGGCTGGATGTGCGACGAGGCTTTCCACGCCACCCAGCGATTCGGCCAGCGTGATGCACTGCAGGCCGTCGAGGAACGCGCGTACCGCATCCTCGCCGCCCGCGAGCTCGAAACTCAGCATCGCGCCGAACCCCGACTGCTGGCGCTTCGCCAGCGCGTGCTGCGGGTGCGAGGCCAGCCCCGGATAGAAAACGCGAGTGGTAGCCGGATGCTCATTCAGCAAATGGGCCAGCGCGGCGGCATTCTCCTGGTGCGCGCGCAGTCGCGCGGACAACGTGCGCAGGCCGCGCAGCGTCAACCAACTGTCGAACGGTGCGCCGGTGAGCCCCAGGCAGTTGCCCCACCACTTCAGTTTCTCGGCGATAGCCGGTTCGCGCGCGATCACCGCGCCGCCAACCACGTCGCTATGGCCGTTGATGTATTTCGTCGTCGAATGCACCACCACGTCGGCACCCAGCGTCAGTGGTTGCTGCAAGGCCGGCGACAGGAAGGTATTGTCGACGACGCATAATGCACCGACCGCGTGCGCGGCCTGGGCGACGTGGCGGATATCGGTGATGCGCAGCAGCGGATTGGACGGCGTTTCCAGCCATACCAGCGACGGCTTTTCCGCAAGTCCGACTGCGAGCGCCGTGGGATCGGTGAGGTCAGCGAAGCGAACCTCGAAACGACCCTTCTTCGCCCACGCATCCAGCAGCCGCCAGGTGCCGCCGTAACAGTCGTGCGCGGCCAGCACCTTGCCGCCCTCGGGTACCAGCTCCAGCGTCAGCGCCACCGCGGCCATGCCGCTGGCCGTCACCACCGCGCCGGCGCCACGTTCCAGGTCGGCCAACGCATCGGCCAGCAGGTCGCGGGTGGGGTTGCCGCTGCGCGAATAGTCGTATTCGCGCTTTTCGTTGAAGCCAGCAAACGAATAATTGGTCGAAAGATGCAGCGGCGGCACCACCGCGCCGTGTTGCGCATCGGTTTCAATGCCGGCACGCACCGCGCGCGTACAGGACGCAATGTTGGTCATGTCATGCTCCACAATCGTTCAGGGCTTCGCGCAACAGGGGCGCCAGGCGTTCGTGTTCCTTCAGGAAACCGTCGTGGCCGTATGGCGTTTCGATGACCTCGAGGCTGGCCGGCGCACCGAGGCGCTGCTGCAATTCGCACAAGTCCGCCAACGGCACCAGGCGATCGCTGGCGAACCCGATCAGCGCGGTCGGCACGCGCACGGCTTTGGGATCGACTGCGTGCAGGTCGATCGATTCCGACAACGCGAGATAGCGATGCGCGTCGAAGCGCGCGACGAAGCGACGGCCATGGTATTCCAGCCAGTCTTCGACCGGCAACCGGAAACGGCCGTCCCGACGCTCCGCGCCGCCCGCGAAGCGACGCCCGATTTCCTCGCCGTTGCGGTACGTCGTCACCGCGAGCTGTCGTGCCAGGGACAACGCATCATCCACGCAGCCGTTGTCGAGGCCGAGCTTGACGATGCTGCGCTGCACTGCGCGCTGTGCGGTCGCAAACGGATGTGGCCGGTGCGCGCCCGCAAGCACCACGAGTCTGGACACGCGCCCGGCATGGCGCGCGGCGAAGGCCAATCCGACCATCGCGCCGTACGACGCGCCGACGAAAGCCTCGACGCGCACGATGCCCAGCGCATCCAGCAGCGCCGCCAGAGCGTCGGCCTGATCCGCGCTGGAAATCGAAGGCGCTTGCAGATCGCCCGCGTCCAGCCAGTCGATCGCCAGCACGCGCACGCGATCGAGATCGATTGCGCGGCCCGCGCCGACCATCGTTTCCCACCAGCCTGACCCGGCATGCTCGGTGGTTCCGCATACGTCGCGATCGGCCGAGATGCCACCCTGCACGATCACGGTCGGCGCGCCCGGCGCACCCGCCCACAGGTAGCGCACTTCGGCATCGACCGCGTCTTGTCCGTAACACGGAGCGATCCGGACATGACGACTGCCGCGCAGACAGGTAAAAGGCGCAGGGCTTTGCAAGGCACGCGGCGTGTCTTCGGCCAGCGGCTCGGCGAATTCGGGCGTGACGGCAAGACTCATGACGGTTCTCCGAACGACATCGAGCTTCGAACACCGGGCATCGAGTCATGCGGGGAACCGGAAACAGCCGTCCAATCCCGCGGTGAACGGGATTGCGCGACTCATCTCTCGGGCGGCATACAACGCCTCCGCAGGAGTTGGCACCGTGCGAACCCTTGCGGGTTTGCGGGTTGCCCCGGCTTCCAAGGGCCTGTCCCTCAGCCGGTCTCGATGAGCAATGGGCACAATCTAGCGACGGAAGCATGGCATGTCAACAGACATATAGACGTCTATACGCCCATATAACGAATGATCATTTCGCACGTGCGCAAAATGACGGATCGCTTTCAGCCATGGGGCTGATGACCGAAATCACCGGCTTGATTCGAACGGCATCAGGAACACGACGCGCAGGCGCTGGCCTGGTCGCAGGACTAGAAGCTGGCGTTGATTCCAAGAACAATCGCCGAACGGAATCCGCTCGCGCCGACATGGACGAACGACCGTCACTCGCGCGCGAGTGCGCGATGCCCGATATCGCGCCGGAAGAAAGCGCCGTCGAAATGGATGCGGTCGGCCGCGGCGTACGCGCGGTCGCGGGCCTGCGACAAGTCATCACCGGCCGCGCAGACGCACAGCACGCGGCCGCCGGCGGTGACGACGACACCGTTGGCGTCGAGCCGGGTGCCGGCGTGGAAGACCTTCACATCGGTGCCGAAGCCGGCATCGAGCCCCGAGATCGCCTTGCCACTCTGCACCTTGCCGGGGTAGCCCGCCGCGGCAATCACCAAGCCCAGCGACGGCCTTGCATTCCACTTGGTTTCGACGCGGTCGAGCTTGCCGTCCAGCGCGGCTTCGATCAGTGCCACGAAATCCGACCGCAGGCGTTGCATGATCGGCTGCGTCTCGGGATCGCCGAAACGCACGTTGAATTCGATGACCTTCGGCGCGCCGGTCTTGTCGATCATCAGGCCTGCATAAAGGAACCCGATGAACGGCGCGCCTTCGTCGGCCATGCCGCGCAAGGTGGGCTCGATGATTTCGCTGCGGATTCGGCGTTCGATTTCCGGCGTCACCACCGGCGCGGGCGAATATGCGCCCATGCCGCCGGTGTTGGGCCCGGTATCGCCCTCACCCACGCGCTTGTGGTCCTGGCTGGAGGCCATCGGCAGCGCGTGCGCGCCGTCGGCCATCACGATGTAGCTGGCTTCCTCGCCCGCGAGGAATTCCTCGATCACCACCCGTGCGGAAGCATCGCCGAACGCATGCGCATCCAGCATGTCGCGCAAGGCCCGCTCCGCTTCGACCAGCGTCATTGCCACAACCACGCCCTTGCCCGCGGCAAGGCCGTCGGCCTTGATCACGATGGGCGCGCCGTGCTCGTGTACGTATGCAAGCGCCGGTTCAAGCACGGTGAACACCGCGTAACACGCGGTGGGAATGCTGTGGCGCGCCAGGAAATCCTTGGTGAAGGACTTGGAACCTTCCAACTGCGCCGCCGCGGCAGTCGGTCCGAAGATGCGAAGGCCCGCGGCGCGGAACTTGTCCACCACGCCCGCGACCAGCGGCGCTTCGGGACCCACCACGGTGAAATCGACGCGTTCGTCCTGCGCGAGTTTCAGCAATCCATCCAGATCGTTCGCGGCGACGTCCACGTTGCGCATGCGCGGTTCGCGCGCGGTACCCGCATTGCCTGGCGCGACGATCACCTCCTCCACCCGTGACGATTGCGCGAGTTTCCACGCCAGCGCGTGCTCGCGCCCGCCAGAGCCGATGACCAGAATCTTCATGGAAGCGACTGCGCAATAAACGAGTCGAGCATTTTACCCGGCCATCGCGGACAGCAAGGCCGCGCGCGGCAGTTTGCCGGTTTCGCTGCGTGGCAACGCATCGACAAGCTTCAATGGACGTGGCAGGAATACCGGGTCGATCTCGCGACGCAACGCATCGAGGATCGTGCCTGCATCGAGCCCCGGCGCCACGGCGAGCGCGGCGATGCGGCACACGCCCATCGCGTCGGTTTCATCCAACTGGAACACCGCGCCGTCGCGCACGCCGGGCACGGCCAGCAGCTTGTGCGTGAGGTCGCCCAGCGAGGCGCGCTTGCCGGCGATCTCCAGCAGATCGGTGTTGCGGCCGCATAACTGGAAACGGCCTTCGCCATCCACCTCGACGACGTCGGCGAGCACGGTCGCCTGCAGAAGTTGTGGCGCCTCGACGCGGGTGCCATCGGGCTGCGGATGCAGCGCGATGCCGTCATACGGCGTCCACGCCTCCTCGTGTGCGGTGCGACGGTGCGCGATCACGCAGGTCTCGGTGGAACCGAAGACTTCCTGCACCGGCGCGCCGAAGCGCACTTCGGCTTCGCGCGCAAGTTTCGGCGACAACGGCGCCGTGGCCGACACGATGCCCGAAAACGCCGGCAGCGGCTGGTTCGAATCGATCAGTGCACGCAGATGCACCGGTGTCGTCACCAGGATTCGCGGCTCCGGCAAACCATCCAGGGCCGCCGCGATGTCGGCCGCGAAGAACGGCCGGCTGGCGCACACCGCTGCATGGCCGAACAACGGCAACAGCACGGAAAACTCCAGCCCGTACATGTGCTGCGGCGGCACGGTCGCCACCACGTGGCAGTCGCCTCCGGCCAACGCGCGCAACAGCGCGCCATTGTGCCCGCTGGAAATCGCAAGCTTGTCCCAGCGCTTGGGATTGGCGCGCGGCACGCCGGTGGATCCCGAGGTGTAGCCGATCGCAGCCAGCGCGCCGTCGGCAACCAACATCGTCGAGTCGACGACAACATCGTCCGCATCCGCGGTGAAGCGCAGATAGTGCGGCGGTTCGGGATCGAGTTCGGCATCCCCCAGCGTGTAACTGTCCGGATGGGCAGTCAGCACCGCATCGACCGCGTGCGCGGCGCGCGAGGGCGGCAACAGGTTGGTTTGTCCGCGCACCAGCAGGGCGGCGAACGCTACCAGAAAAGCGTAGCGGTCCTCGCACAGGTTGACGGCCGACGGCGCCACGGGCAGGCGGGTAGCCAACGCATTGACGTCCGCCAGGAAGCGGCCGACGGTCACGGGCCGGCCATTCCGCCACGCGATCACGCGCTGGGGCGGCGCGTCCTCGAGCAAGCCCCGCCACGGCCCCGTTGACGGGCTTTGCGGTGATGGATGAACGCTCGACACAGGAAACTCCCCAGTCCCCTCAAGCCCGAATGATAGCGCCACTCACGGCATTCGTGATCGGTGTCGGTCGGTCCAGGCCGCCCAGCGGTGCATCCAGCACGCCATCGGGTTCGTCACCGAAGATGGCGTGGATGTCGGCCGCGCTGCGCGCGGGTGGCTCGCCGTGGCGATTGGCGCTGGTGGAAACGATGGGACCGCCGAATGCACTGCAGAGTGCGGCCGAGGGAACGTGCGCGGTCACGCGCAAGGCGATCCCCGCGTGTCCACCCGCGATCCATTCCGGTACCCGGGCCGAGCGCGGGAAGATGAAGGTGTGGGCGCCGGGCCATGCCGCGCGTGCACGACCGAGGGCGGCTTCGGACGCGTCGCCGATCCAGGGCATGACCTGTTCGAAGCTGGCCGCGATCAGCAGCACGCCCTGTTCGGGAGGACGGTGTTTCATCGCGAAAATGCGGTCGAACGCGGCGCGGTCGTCCGGATCGCAACCGAGCCCGTAGACACCTTCGGTCGGATAGGCCAATACGCCGCCCGCACGCAGCAGCGCGGCGGCGGCTTCGACTTCTTCGACACTGAAAACACGCATGGATCAACCATCGAATGGCGGCGTTTCCGCATCGGCGGGCGCGGATGACTTCGCGCGCGCGGACTTTTTCGCGGCTGTTTTCTTCGCCGCCGATTTTTTGGCCGCGGATTTTTTCGCGGTGGCTTTCTTCGCCGCCGTTTTCTTCGTCGCGGATTTTTGCGCGGGCACCGCTTTCTCCGCCGGCTTTTTCGCCCCAGCCTTCTTGAACGCGCCGCGTCCGCGCCGGACCGGCGCAGCCTCGATCAACGCCTTGCACTCGTCGTGCGTCAGCGATTTCGGATCGCGGTCCTTCGGGATTTTCGCGTTCTTCTCGCCATCGGTGATGTAGGGGCCGTACCGCCCGTTCAACACCTGGATGCCATCGCCGAAATCGGTGATGACGCGATTGGCAATCAGCTCCTGCTTTTCGCGGATCAGTTCACGCGCGCGGTCCAGCGTGATCGTGTAGGCGCTGTCCCCGTCCCTGATCGATGCGTAAAGCTTGCCCTTTTTCACGAACGGACCGAAGCGGCCCATGCCGGCCGAGACTTCCTCGCCATCCGCATCCTTGCCGAGATGGCGCGGCAGCTTGAACAGTTCCAGTGCCTCGTCCAGCGTGATCGTGTGCATGCTCTGGCCGGGCAGCAGCGAGGCGAATTTCAGCTTCTCGTCGTCCTTGTCCTTGTCGCCCAGCGCGGCATACGGCCCGTAGCGGCCGAGCCGCACGGAAACCGGCTTGCCGGTCTTGGGATCGTCGCCCAGCAGGCGCGCGCCGGTCGCTTCGTTGCGGTCCACCGATTCCATTTTGTCGTCGACCAGCGCCTTGAACGGCTTCCAGAATCCCGCCATCAACGGACGCCATTCCTCCTCGCCGCGGCTGACGGCATCGAGTTCGTCCTCGAGCTTGGCGGTGAAGTCATAATCGACGTAGCGGGTGAAGTGCGACGTCAGGAACTTCGCCACCGCGCGACCCACGTCGGTGGGCTTGAACCGGCGCGAATCCAGGATCACGTATTCGCGCGACAGCAGCGTCTGGATGATGCTGGCGTAGGTCGACGGGCGACCGATGCCGTACTCCTCGAGCGCCTTGACCAGACTGGCCTCGGAATAACGCGGCGGGGGTTCGGTGAAATGCTGGTCGGCCGCGATGTCGGTAAGGGGGACCCCGTCGCCCTTCGACAATGCGGGCAGCTTGCGCGCTTCCTCGTCTTCTTCCGATTTCGCATCGCGGCCTTCCTCGTACACCGCGAGGAAACCCGGCTCCACGACGGTGGTGCCGGTGGCGCGGAAGTCGGCGTCGTGGCCGCAAGGAAATTCGACGGAGACGGTATTGAGCGTCGCCGGTTTCATCTGGCAGGCGACCGCGCGCTTCCACACCAGCTCGTACAGCTTCAACTGGTCGGGCGTGAGATAGGCCGCAACGGATTTCGGCGTGCGCAACGCGGAAGTCGGACGGATCGCCTCGTGCGCTTCCTGCGCGTTCTTGGATTTGGTCTTGTAGACCATCGCGTGCTCGGGCAGCCCCTGTTTGCCGAACTCGCGCTCGATGGTCTGGCGCAATTCGTCGATTGCCTCACCGGACAGGTGCGTGGAGTCGGTACGCATGTAGGTGATCAGGCCGACGTTGCCCTCGCCGCCCAGCGACACGCCCTCGTACAGCCCCTGCGCGATGCGCATGGTCCGCGAGGTCGCCATGCCCAGCTTGCGCGCGGCTTCCTGCTGCAACGTGGACGTGGTGAACGGCGCGGCCGGACGGCGCTGGCGCTGCTTCGACTGGATGTCGCCGACGACGAGCTGGCCGCCCGCGGCCTTCGATAGTGCCTCGCGCGCAGCGTGCGCGGCGGTGGCGTTGGTGAGGTCGAACTGCTCGAACTTCTTGCCGTTGAGCTTCACCAGCCGCGCGGTGAATTCGCCATCCTTGTGCGCGAGTTTCGCCTCGATCGTCCAGTACTCGCGCGCCACGAAGGCTTCGATCTCCTCCTCGCGCTCGACGATCATCCTCAGCGCGGGCGACTGCACGCGCCCGGCCGACAAGCCGCGCTGCACCTTGCGCCACAGCACCGGCGACAGATTGAAGCCGACCAGGTAATCCAGCGCGCGGCGGGCCTGCTGGGCATCGACCATGTCGTGCGACAGCTTGCGCGGATGGGCCACGGCTTCCTTGATCGCGCGCGGGGTGATTTCGGAAAACACCACGCGGTGTGTTTCCTTGCCCTTCAGCAGCCCGCGTTCCTTCAGGATTTCGCTGATATGCCAGCTGATCGCCTCGCCCTCGCGGTCAAGGTCGGTGGCGAGATAGATCGAATCGGCGGCCTTGGCGGCTTTCGCGATGTCGTCCACGTGGCGGACGTTCTTCTCGATCAACTGGTAGTCCATCCTGAAGCCGTGGTCGGGATCGACCGCGCCTTCCTTGGGCACCAGGTCGCGGACGTGGCCATAAGACGCCAGCACCTTGAAGTCGGTGCCGAGGTATTTGTTGATCGTCTTGGCCTTGGCGGGCGATTCGACGATGAGCAGGTTCTTGGCCATGTCCTAACGGAATGCATGGGCGGCCGGGCCGCCC
>Ga0157370_10002549_pt1 | contig 21863 bp, 16 predicted proteins | sample C35metaG_FD_113463 | JGI IMG/M metagenome (GOLD analysis project Ga0157370, IMG submission 113463) | Corn rhizosphere microbial communities from Kellogg Biological Station, Michigan, USA - C3-5 metaG | ecosystem: Host-associated > Plants > Roots > Rhizosphere > Soil | place: USA: Michigan...
ATAAGCCGAACCACCCACCGTCTGTCCTGCGGCGCCGCCTGCGAACAGCTGGTCGACAGCAGGGGATATAAAGTTGGTACGATAGGCGTTGAAATCGTCTTCCTTATCCGTCTCCTTCGTAACGGCAGCCATCAGGTTCACCGTATGGTCGCCAAAGGTCTTATCATAGTTGATAAAGCCGGACAAAAGGATATTCAGATAGTTCCAATTGGTCTGACTCAGCTGTGGAGAGGTGAACGTGCTACGTACGCTCTTGGTAAGCAGCGGCGTCTTGCCATCGGCCTCGTAGGTGGCATGATCCCAGAAATAAAGGCTCCAGGGGGTCTGCCAATTTTTTTCCATCCTGTTCTCCTTGTCGACGGTAGCCATACCTGTTAGTTTCAGGCCTGATACGCCGGGAATATTGACCTCTACTTTGCCATTCACCTGGAAATAATCTCTTTTATCCTTGTCATATCCCGTTTGGTTGGTGGTGATGACGATGGGGTTCTGACCATTCTCGATATCGGGACCGGGAAGACCATTGGGCCATACTTCGGGGTCCGTAGGCCGTCCACGCATCAGCATCCGGAAAATAGAGCCGGCGGATTGTGTGGGGAAAAACCGGTATTCTTCCCTGGCTGTAAGGTTGATACCCGTGTTGACCCATTTATTGATCTTGGCGTCCAGGTTGAGACGCATGTCATATTGTTTGTAGCCGGTAGCAGAGTTTTTATAGTACCCATCCTGGTCCTGGTAGCCTGCAGATGCCAGGTAACGGATGGCGTCCGAGCCGCCGTTGACCTGTAAGGTATGCTGAACCTGTGGCGACCAGGTCTTCAGGGTCGTCTTGAACCAGTCCGTATTGGGATGGCCCCAGGGATCCGAATGATCTGCATATTTCTTGACATCGGCCGGCTGGAAAGGAGCGGTAAAGGTACTGCCACCACTGAGATAGCTGCCTGTGGTATTAAAGGCCTGATCTGCGGCTGCCCATTCGGAAGGATCTATATGGTCATAGATATAGGTAGCGTTGTTGATGGCGGCATATTGCGTGGCGGTAGCCATTTTAGGGATCCGGTCCGGTTGAGACCAGCCATGGTTGAACGTATAGGACAATTGCGGTTTGCCCATTTTGCCATGCTTGGTGGTCACCAGGATAACCCCGTTGGCCGCCCTGGAACCATAGATGGCGGCGGAGGCGTCTTTCAGCACCGACATGGTTTCGATATCTGCAGGGTTCAATCTTTCCAGACCGCCGGCGATATCGGGAATACCGTCTACCACTATCAGCGCCGAGGTGTTACCCAGGGTATTGGTACCCCTGATGCGGATGGTGGAACCATCATATCCGGGCTCACCGCTGGATTGTACGGCATATACACCCGGCAGGCGGCCTACCAGGGAGTTGGAGAGGTTGACGGTAGGCGATTTTTCCAGCTCCGACCCCTTCACCTGGGCCACTGCGCCGGTGACCGTTACTTTTTTCTGGGTGCCATAACCTACTACTACGACGTCCTTGAGGGAGTTTTCCGTGGTCTGCATGGTCATAATGACGGAAGTGGTCCCCTTCAAAGCATATTCTTTAGCCGTGAAACCCACATAGCTAAAGATCAGGGTGGCGTTTGGATTGGTCACCTGTAAGGTAAAGCTCCCGTCATCGGCCGTGGTTGTACCGTTGTTGGTGCCCTTTTCCTGTACGGACACTCCTTTCAGAGGTTCTCCTTTTTCACTGGTGACTCTTCCCGTGACCTTTACCGCCTGCAATCCCCTGTTGGATTCCACGGCATCGGCCCGGGTGATGACGATGAGGTTGTCACTGAGCTTGTGATACGTAAGCCCTGTGTTTTCCAATACTTTATCCATTACTTCCGCCAATTCAGCATGTTGTACGCGGATGCTGATCCCCTCTTTAGGCAGAATAGCATCTTTATAAACAAAGCGGTAAACACCGCCCTCTTCGATGGCCTTGAATACCCTTTTCAAAGGCATATTGTCCAGTCGGATACTGATGTTCCCCTGTCCGTACCCACTGGCGAAGGCGTTAACAAAAATGAGTAAAATGGCTAGTTTCGTCATCAGCAGGCATTTGATGATTTGACGGCCGGTATCGACCGATACGCCACATCCGGTTTTTTTCATAACTTAGTTTTGATAAAATGATAAGAACCTGCTCCGCCCGGAGCAGGAATTGTCTTTACACTGGCGGGGAATGCTGCAATCATTCTTCGCCTTTTTTTGTTATGACAATAGATTTTAAGTAACTCTTTTCATTATTGGCAGTTTTGGTTAAATAATTCGACAGCCCGTTGCAGGCAGCCGGCAAAAGTTAAAATGTGAATTTCGTACGACGGATGCGAGACATCCTTCGTATATATTAGGGTGTTATGGTCACTTCTTTTTTGCTGATCGAATACCGGAAATTTCCTGTCATGCGTAACGCTTCCATTACCTGCCGCAGACTTTCGTCCTCGAACACGGCGCTGTATTCCGTACGCTTCAATCTTTCATCCTTAATGGTCACCTTGACGGCATACCATCTTTCAATCTTACGGGCCACGTCTTCCAGGGTCTCCTGATCGAAGGACAGTTTGTTCTTTACCCACAGTATATCCATTGCCACCGTATCCTTTGGCTGGATATGAGCCTTCCCAAGCGTCATCACCGGCGCATCCTCGTATTTCTGCACCGACGGCATGCCTTTTTTTACCACCATGGCCCTGCCATTCTGCACCACCAGCTTTTCATTGGGCTGAAGAATGATCTTCTTATCGGGACTGCTGCGCAATGTCACTTCGATGGACCCGCGAATCAGCACAGCCTCTGTATTTTTTTCATTCGCGTAACTCCGTATATTCAGGCTGGTACCCAATACCCGCACATCGATGGAATTGGTGTGTATGATAAAAGGATGATCCTTGTCCTTTGCAATGTCGAAATAAGCCTCCCCTGTTATCTGCACTTCCCGGAATGGACCGCGGAAGCTTTCATTGTACGTCATGCGGCTGTCGGCATTCAACCATACCTGGCTCCCGTCCGGCAGCTGTATCTTGGATTTCGAACCCGGCTTGGTGCTGATGGTATTCTCCGCCACCTGCCCGACGCGATCGCTTTTTACACTCTCAGGACGGCGGGAAATAAAGAATATCAACGCCACCGCCGCCGCGATCCCCACCATGGGCCACATCAGCCGGTGGCTACCCTTCTTTTCCGCAGGCAGGAGCGCCGGCGCCTCTTCCACTGCCACAGCCGTCTCGTAATTCAGCGTGGGTGTCGATAAGTGATTGCTCAGCCGCTGAAGATGCCGGTTCAAAGCATCATTCTTCCGGCCCTGGTCTTCCGGCTCCCCCTGCCAAAGACCACTCAACATGTCCATTCGCAAGCCCCATTCAGGACGCTGCTGAAGCAATATTTCCAATTCAGCCAGCTCTTCCGGCGCAGCTTCTCCCGCAAGCCTGAGACTTACCAGCAGCCAAAACCGGTGATCCTGCATAATTTTTTCTTCCTGCATAATGTTGTGCTTATTCTACAGACAGAGGGTTCGGGAGAAATGTACCAAAAAGGATAGAAAAAAGTCTGAGGCCTTCGTCGGAGCTGCTTCGACACGCTCCTCCTCGGTCGGGACCTACGGTCCTGGTCGAACCGCTTCCAGCGGTTCCTAAATGTTAACTATTGTCTCCAGGAGGTTTCTTAAGAGTGTGAGAACCGGCTGACCATGGTAAAACCCGACTGCAGGTAGGCGGGCAGGGTCTCCCCGATCTTTCGGATGGCTATGGCCAGTTGATTACGGACAGTAAGGGGGGAGATATCCAGGATAGCCGCTACCTCCTTGTACCGCAGCCCATCCTCCTTTACCATCTGAAAGATCAGGCGGCATTGGGGTGGCAGCTGCCGGATGACCTTGCGAATCTGCTGTACCAGGTCGGCGGAAATACACATTTCGGCAGGACTGTTGAGCTCGATCATGGTTTCCACATCCAGCTCATCCAGGCTGATGACGGTGTTCTTGTAATGCTTATTGATATAATTGAGAGAGAAATTCTTGGCGATGGTATACAGATAGACCTTCAGGTTCTCTATTTCCGGCAGCCTGTCCTTGATCTGCCAGAGCTTGATAAATACATCGGAAACAATCTCTTCCGCGACCTCGTTCGACTTTACCAGGGAGTAGGTAAATCTGAACAGTCCTCCGGAAAGGAGCTGAAACAACTGATTGTATGCTTTCATGTCCTCGTAGAAAGCGATACGTTCTTGCATCTCACGTATGGCAGCAGAATGGTCCAAATGTAGTAGAAATAATAAACGTCATGCAAACGTTTGCAAGGCCGTTAAAGGAAAGTTAAAGACCTTTATTGAATTGGCAATGGCTTTTAGCAATTATATTTTGTTAACTCCTTCCCATTGCCTTGCGTACAAGCCGGTAAATGTAACGCCAAGGCCCGCCCCGCGTGGTATCTGCACTTTTCCATGATCAAATCCGATGCCCGTGGCAAGATCCTCCGATAACAACAGCGGACCATCCATATCCACATAATCCAGGTAAGGCAGCAGATGGGCGATCGCAGCGCTGCCGACAGAACTTTCATTCATGCTGCCTACCATCACCTTCATTCCATATTGCCGGGCCGCATCGATCATCCGGTGGGCGGGTGTAATCCCGCTGCATTTTGTCAGCTTTATATTAATGCCGTGAAAATGTCCCCTGCATTTTTCAACGTCCCCTTCCCTGACACAGGATTCATCCGCGATGAGCGGTAAAGGACTGCGTTCATAGAGCACCTTCATACCCTCCCAATCGTCTTTAGCCAGCGGCTGCTCTATGAATTCCACGTTCAATTCCTGCAATACAGGTATGATCTTCAATGCTGCGTCCAATGTCCACCCGGCATTGGCATCTACCCGGAATACGGCATCCGTATGAGCGCGCAACGCCCTCATAATGGCTATATCATCCGGCGACCCGAGCTTGATCTTATAGATAGGCCAGGGAAATTCATGCATTTTGGCCACCATCTTATCGACGGTGTCGATCCCAATGGTATAGTCCGTCATCGGCCCTCTGTCAGGGTCCAGCTTCCATATATTATATAATGGCAGCTGCCGCATCTTCCCCGTCAGATCCCAGGCAGCCATATCCAGCGCACATACCAAAAAGGAGTTCCCGGGGAAGAGATGATGGAGATAATCCCAGTATGGCTCGGGGTCCGTAAAGGCAAAACCTTCGATAGATGTCTTTTTGGCTTCCAGGTCGGCGATCATCTTGTCTACAGGTATATGATAGTAGCTGATGGCGGGAGCCTCCCCATACCCTTTTATACCCTTGTGCTCCAGCTCGACGATAAGGGTCGGCTGATGGGTCTTTGTACCGCGTGATATAGTAAATGGATGACGAAAAGCCAGGCTGTAAGAATGATAATTGATCTGCATCTCCCAAAGATATGCTTAAATACTTCCAGGCGTTCCTTCCTGCGGAAGGAGGTGGTTGACACTACACGGACCCTATTTGATGGCCCTTCGGGCAGGCGCGCTGCGCGCGCCGGGGTGCGCGCCGGGGTGCGCGCCTTTGCAGAAATTACGGTCCCTATTGTATTTTTCCTATTTTTTTTGCAGATTTGAGAAGATTTTTCCCGAATAGGGAACGTTTTATGGTTTGGCATGGGTACAAAAGATTAATTTTCAATACTTTAGTTTTTGGTACACATTTTACCTACTATAGACCGTAACACACGAAAACGTACCCAAATGAAAACTTTTAACACCGCAACGCTTACCAGATCTTTCCTCGCCACCCTGATCGCGCTGGCTGTCCTTACCAGCGTATCCGCCCAGGAACAGGCCAGGATCAACAACCTGCCAGCCCTGCTGATGAGCTTCAGCGCCGCCAATAATAACAATGCCGGCGAGCTGGACTGGACCATGGAAAATCAGACAAGCTGCAAATGGTTCGTCATTGAAAGGTCTGCCAGCGCCAGTGGCTTTGACTCCATCGGTGTTGTCCTCGGTACCAACAATACGCACTCTACCGAGTATTCTTTTACAGATAACCATATGCTCTGCGGTAACAATTACTATCGCCTGCGCCAGGTAGATGTGGACGGCGTTTCCAAGTATTCCAAGATCGTTTCTGTCTACAATAGCAACACCGTTGTTGCCGACAAAAAGATACAGCTGTATCCCAATCCTGCTATCGCTACGCTGAACTACACGCTGAACAGCCCTGCCGCATCGCATGCCACCGTAATGGTATATACAATGACAGGTGTGCTGGTCATTGCACAGCAACAGCAGCTGGCCTCTGGTGTTAACCAGCAGACCCTTGCCATCTCTAACCTGAAAAGTGGAAATTATTTTCTGAAGGTCGTTAGCCAGAACGGTGCTCAGTATGATCAGTCCTTCGTAAAGTTATAAGCTATAATAAGCGTTTTCGTCCCCCCTGACCGAGCACAGCGAGGTCGCCGTAACCGAGCCAAGCGAAGGTTACGACCGAGAAGGAGCGAGTGACCGGAGCTCCGCCGAAGGTCTCCGTAATAAGAGTCTGTGCAATGGCCGGGCCATCAGGCCCGGTTCCCTTTTAAGGTATAGACGCCTTATTATCTCCCCGCATTCTCTACATAAGTTCTCACCTCCTCGTTAAACTCTTTCTCCCTGATCAGCTCCTCCATCGTCAGATGCACCCTGTATCTCCAATAATGACGGGGATTGGCCGGCACATTGATGCGTTCGTCGTGCGGATTTTCCCGGCGGAACTGTTCGCTCATACCCAGGATATCCTGCAGCTGGAAAATGCTCCACTGGGCAGGAGAATGCAGATGCTGCAGCACAATGGCCCTGTTGACCCAGGCCTCACAGAAATAGGGCGCTTCCCCCCACTGCCCCAGCTCTTGGTTAAAGAATCGCTGGATCATCCCCCTATCTTCTTCCCACCAGCCCCTGATCGTGCTCATATCGTGGGTGGAAGGCGTCACCACGGACAAATAAGGCGCTTCGGATGGATGGAAGAACTCCCGTGCAGGGTTCTTGGGCATGCGCTGTATCTCCAGGCTAAGTATTCCCAGCTGACGCATTACATTCGGCACACAACGGGGCACCATGCCAAGGTCCTCTCCAAAGACCAGCATGTTCGTAGCCCGCTTGAGCGCAGGCAGCTTGTGCATAGCCTCTTTCTCCCAAAAATTATCTTGTCTGTTGAAGAAATAGTTGACATAAAGGTCTCTTAGCTGCTGCTGTGTATGCCACTCGAGATATCGGAAGGAAGACGTATGCTCCATGGATATACGAAAATGGAACTGCTGCCCCTCGCTGCCCTCCACATCCAAAAGGATCACATTCGAGATAAGATCATACAGCCCCTCCCTGATACTTTCGGACTCATCCGACCTCTCTTTCTGGTTGAAATAACACTCTACTTTCCGCTGTGTATCAAACTCTTCTCTCATCGCATAAAACCCGTTCCCGCCCGCCACCAGAAAATGGGTCTTTACATATTCCGAATCATTTCCGAATATCTCCCACAACACAGCATCATTGATAAAGGGCCGGGTAAGCCGCTCGTGGTCAAACCAGATATTGCGTTCGCTGAACTCCACCCGATAGACAGGTATGGCCGGTACAAAATGTCCCAGTATCCCCTGCACGGTATGCATGGGAATACTCCATATTCTGAAAAAACCCAGGATATGGTCGATACGGAATCCATCGAAATAATTGCTCATCTGCTCAAAACGACGCTTCCACCAGGCAAACCCGTCCTTTTCCATCTCCACCCAATTGTAAGTGGGGAAGCCCCAGTTCTGCCCTTTCACGGCGAAATTGTCCGGCGGGGCGCCTGCCTGCTGATCCATATGATACAGACGCGGCTCCATCCAGGCGTCACAGCTGTAACGATAGATGCCAATGGGAATATCGCCTTTCATGATCAGCCCGTTGTCATGCGCATAATCCGCCGCCTCCCGCAGCTGCAGGTGCAGATGATACTGGATAAAATATTGGAGGGCTATGGCGCTATAATGCCGGCCGCCTTTCGACACATACTGTTCTATCGCTGTCTTGTCATAGCGGCTGTGCATTTTCCACTTTGAAAAATCCGGGGTGCCATTCTTATCCCGTAAATAGCAGAAGGCGGCATAAGGCACCAGCCAGTGCTTGTTCTTCTCAAAGAAAGCGATAAAATCAGGGTCCTTCTCAAATTCTACTTTTTGTATCTCGTACAGCTCTTTGACAGTCAGTAGTTTAATTTTCATCACGGCCTCGTAGTCTACCTGGGGTAGCACATTCAGCTCCTTCTGCTTTTTCTTCAAAGGCTTGATCAGATCTGCATATTTACGACCCGCGCATTTCTCCAGGTTCAGATACAAGGGGTGTAGGGCAAAGGCCGAGATCGCCGCATAAGGATAGGAATCCTGCCAGTCATGGTTGGCCGAGGTATCGTTGACAGGCAGTATCTGCACCAGCTTCAACCCGCACCGTACGGCCCAGTCGATCAGTAGTTTCAGGTCAGTGAACTCTCCAACCCCCATCGACTTTTTCGTTCGCAGGCTGAAGACAGGTATCGCCACGCCAGCCCCTCGCCAGGTATTGTTGGGCAGGTATACAAACCCGTCGTGCACGACATTTAATTTATGTTGATGGGCATCCCCATATAGATGCCTGTTTTCCCCATTCTCAAAATAAAGGAATCGCTTCTCCTTCGCATCGTAAACCCCATATTTATATTGAATGGGCAGATCTTCCTTCGGAATATTTACCCGGCAGGTCCACCAGTTGTTTTCCTGTGTCATGAGCACAGGCTCCTCGGCGTCCCAATCCTTTAAGGCCGTCCCTGTACCCAGCAGACACAACGTCTCGTTCTGCCGCAGCAAAGGAGCTTTCACCCGGAAAATATGTGTGACAGGACCCTTTGTCCGGGTCTTTTTAGGCTTCCCTTTTTTGTGCAATAACACCTCCCGGAAAGGCGCCGTATAAAATACATTCTCATACTCCCCGGTCCAGTTCCAGGTGTCTACCACCTGCAATTCCTCCACATCGGACGCCGGCCCTTCCAATATCCGGTCATTCCCCCACTCCTCCGATCTTTTCCCATCTTCCGTCTGAAGTATATAGCTATAGCGAACGGGCTCCTCCGGCCATTGTTCCAGCTCTACCTGTGCGTGCCAGAATTCACCGTTCAAATATTGCATGGGCAGCGCTTTAGAAGGGTCATCGCCTCCTAATGCCGCTATATTTCCAGATATATACAATGATTGACCGGGACGGGTGTAAAAGCGCAGATAAAATTCAATTTTTAAGACAGCCATGTCACATCAATTTTTTCCCACCTAATGTGTATTTTTTACATTATGCGACGAATTTATACTAAATTTCTGAAATGTGTTATCAGGGAACACTTTTTTCCGGCAAGACGTAGAATTGTCGGCCCTCTGGTCCGTCCGCGCGTAAAGGTAGTCCTGACGGGGGATATTCCTGCGATAATCTTTTCTTTTTGAGTCATTTCTCGTAATATTGTGAAAATTTTCAAAAAGCGGACCACCTGTCTGCTCTCTCAAAAATCCTAAGAATGGAAAAGCAAAAGAAAAATACAGTTCTTTATTGGGTACTCTTCCTCATTTCTGCCGGAGCATTTGCCTGGGCCATCGAAGCTAAATTCGAATACCTGACGCTCATTTTGCCTTTTGTCTGCACATTTTTCGTTAAAGCCCTGGATATCATGTAATGCCAGCCCCAGGTGCGTACTATGAAGAACAGATAGCTTCATACACGGCTCGACTCGGGATGGTGCGGAAGCGGCTTTTTCTCCTGGCAATGCTTCGCCTGATCTGTTTTGTCGGATTTTGCGTATCGGCCTATTACAGCATTCCATCTTTTCTTTTTCTCCCGACGGCGTTGTCAGTCATTCTGCTGACCGGGTTCATCGTATTGATAAAGCTCTACTTCCGCCTGGGCGATCAGAAAGCGTTGCTGGAAAAGCTGCTGTTCGTGAATACCAACGAACAGGCGGTGCTGAACGACCAGCCCAACAGCTTCCCCGACGGCAAGGATCAGCTGGACTCCGACTCATACCTGGACGATCTGGATATATTTGGCCCAAAGAGCCTCTTTCATCTGATCAATCGTACGACCACCTCTCATGGGAAGGCGCGGCTTTCCGCCCTGCTGCGCAAGCCCATCCTCTCCATCCCCGATATTATAAGACAGCAGCAGGCCATCCAGGTTATGACCGGGCAGCCCGGCAAACGCCAGCTGCTGACGGCCAAAGGATTGCTGGTTGAAGAGAAAGAAGGTAATCTTTATAGCCTCCTCGACTGGCTTGCTACTCCCTCCCGCATCCATGGCCGGAAAGGAATGACAGTTCTTCGCTGGCTGCTCATAGCTTACAATCTTTTTTGCATCGGCCTGTACCTGGCGACGGATATGTATCTCCCGCTGCTGCTGGGTGTGATCCTGTCATGGGTTGTCACCGGATCTTATAAGACCTATATCTTCCACCAGCATCTTCTCATCAGCAAAAAACAGGCGATCCTGGATCAATATTCCTCTATACTGGCTGTATTCAATACGATGGATACCGAGGGTTCCCCCCTTCTGCGGGAGGAACAGGCCCGGACGGGCAGAGCGTATCACGCCATTCGCCGTCTGTCCCAGCTGTCCGCCTTTTTCGATCAGCGGCTCAATATGCTGGTAAATATTCTTCTGAACAGCTTCCTCCTTTACGACCTGCAATGCATGGCCGCTCTGGAAAAATGGAAGGAGACTTATAAAACAGAATTCCCCGAATGGATCGAGGCTGTAGGCAACATCGAATGCCTCAGCTCACTGGCGACACTGGCCTTTTCCCATCCTTCCTTCACCTATCCTGTTCCGCTGGAGGGTGAACAGCTGCGGGTCTCTGCTACCGGGATGGCACATCCGCTGATACCGGCCCGGGAAAGTGTAACCAATGATTGCACCATCGGAAAAGACCAGCGGCTTATCCTGGTCACAGGGTCCAATATGTCAGGAAAGACCACATTCCTGCGGACGACGGGAGTCAATCTGCTGCTGGCGCAGTGTGGAGCGCCCGTTTGCGCCGCATCCTTTTCCTTCACGCCGATGCAGCTACTTACATCCCTGCGGGTCAGCGACTCCCTGCAGGAGCATACCTCCTATTTTATGGCGGAGCTGAAAAAGCTGCAACGCATCATTCATCGTATACAGGAAAACATCCCTTCCCTGGTGCTCATCGATGAGATACTGAGAGGCACCAATTCGGATGATAAGACATACGGGTCCGAACAGTTCATTCGCAAGCTGCTGCAATATCCCTGCCTTTCCTTTTTTGCGACCCATGACCTTTCCCTGGGCAGCCTGGAACAGGAGCTCCCCGGCCTTGTAAGCAATTACTGTTTTGAAAGCACCATCGATGGCAACGAGCTCCATTTCGACTACCGCCTCCGGCAGGGCATCGCCCGCAATCGGAATGCTTCCTTCCTCATGAAGAAGATGGATATAATATAAAAAAACCCCGCGTCAGCGCGGGGTTTTGAGCCTGAACTATAGTTCTTTACTGCCCGTAAAACAGGCATTAATAGCTTATTCCTGTAACGATGGTGCCCTTTTGACGAGGCTTGCCGGCATAACGGCCATGCTTACGGATATTCCACATATCTACCAGCCCGAAAGAAGATCTGTTCTCTTCCGATGCCGCAACATCTCTTGTTTCTTTTACTTCGGTCACCAGTTGTTTAAGGATAGCAGGTTCCATTTGTGTGCGCTTCCGGGCTTTTTCAAAGTTTAGCCCTTCAGCGTCACATGTCTCATGATTGTCCTTCGGACGATGGACCACAGGTCCATCAAGGACACGAGAGTCCATTACATCACTTTTCATAACGTATACTATTTAATTATTCACAATTGTTGATCCGGGCAAGGAGGGAAGTAGTACACTGAAGAATCGTATCTAAGAAAGTGTCAAATCAAACCCTGAGATGGCAAGTATATTAGACCGTTGCCCGGTTTTGCCACGCAAATGTACGAACTTTCACGTTCACACGCAAGCGATGCATGCAAAGATTTTGTTAATACGGCTTTAAATACATGGTATACAGTTAATTACAAAAGGCCCAGTTTTGCGCGTACTTTCTCCTTATATGTATCCCCTATCGGCAGGTATTCTTTTCCTATCACCACTCTTCCTCTCTCCAGAAAATCTATTTTGCTGCAATGGATGATATAGCTCTTATGGATGCGTATGAACTGATCTTCGGGCAGCAGCTCTTCCATATGCTTCATGCTTTCCAGGGAAAGGATCTTGCCCTTGCCTGTATGAATAGCCACATAGTCCCTCAACGCCTCGATATAATAAATGGATGCCAGGTCCACGCGCTGGATCCGGTATTCGGTCCGTATGAAGAGGTGATCGGGACGATCCGCAATACGTGCGGGAGACGCTGCAGATATATTGTCCTGTGCTTGTCTTAACCTGTTCTTTACTTTTTCTACTGCGATCATGAACCTGTCCAGCGTGATAGGCTTTAAGAGATAATCAACGACATCGTGCTCATATCCTTCCAGCGCGTACTGGGTATATGCCGTTGTCAGAATTACCTTGCACCGTTGCCGGATGATCTTCATGAATTGAATGCCCGTCAGCTCGGGCATTTGTATATCCAGGAACAGAAGGTCGCCTCTGTCTTCTTGTACCGCCTGCAATGCATCCAGCACATGCGTGGTACGAAGGCTTACTTCCAATCCGGGCGTTTTCTCTACATAGTCCGCCAGCAGCGCTACCGCCAGCGGCTCGTCGTCCACAATAATACATCGTATGGGTGCGCTATCAGTCATGGATCAATTCCAGGTTGATGGAGAAATTTACAGGACCGTCCTCTACTGAAAATACATGTTTGCCGGGATATAGGAGCGACAGCCTTCTTTTTACATTCTCCATTCCAATACCACCGCCGGGATCCTTCCGATGTGTTCCCTTACGATTGGTACAATGAAAATACGTCTTTTGCGCACTGTTGTGCAGATAAATAGCAAGCCCCCCCTTATCCAGGTCGCCATGTTTAAAGGCATTCTCTACAAAAGGTATCAGCAGCAAGGGAGGGATCAGGGTCCCCTGCATATCTCCTTCCGTCCGCATGCTCACCTCTATCGGATGCTCGAAACGCAGCTGCTGCAGCCCAATATATTTTTCGATATAGTCCATCTCCGTCCGCAACGGCACTTTTTCTGCCGCATCGTACAGCATATAGCGCAGAAGGTCGGAAAGCCCGGCAATAGCCGTCAATGCCTGTTCCGATCCATGATATACCAGCGAGTAGATATTGTTCAGGCTGTTGAAGAGGAAATGAGGATTGATCTGGCTTCGCAGAAAGGACAGTTCGGACTGCCTGTTCTGTATCTCCAGGTCCTTTTGCTGCAGCTCCTTGTAACGCGACCACCGGATAAAATAAAAGACGATCCCAAATACCACCGACATAAGGGCGGTAAAGAGGTGATCTAAAAAGAATGTCCGTAGCCGCACGCCCCTCCCTATCTCCATCCGCTCCACCCAGTACCACAACAAAAAAACGAGAGGCAATCCGGCTACGATCAAAGGGATCAGGAATAAAAGTTTTTTTTCAGGATACCATCGCCACAATGCGAGGTAGGGAATAAAAGCAAAGAGGGAATTCACTCCTATATCCCCTATCCGTAACAGCCAGGTCTTTGCCTGTCCCGGAAGCAGGTCAAACTGCGGATAGCCATGCACGAGGTTTGGCATATCATAGGCAATATGGATCAGGTAATAAAAGGCCACAAAGCTTCCCAATAATAACAGCTGCCTTTTTTCCATGCTCAAACCTAAATTAAAATGTTCGTTTTCGCAAGCAATGGATGAATGGCCCAGTCCAACTGTCGACCAACGGGCTTTTTCTCTCTGCAAACAGGCTTGCCGTACTGGTGGCTCCTGTCGCCGGGTTGGCAGAGGGAGTTTCAGGATTGGCAGATCGCAGTTCAGGCCCTGCTGTTACGGCTTTTATTTTGACAAAAAAGGTTTGTCATGATCCGATTCATCACCCTGCTGATAGTCGCCGTTCTGGGCATAGTATATTGGTGTTACCCTCCTTCATACGGCTATTTCCGCCCCCCGCTGGACAGGCCCCTGCAGCTGGCGGCCAATTTTGGCGAGCTGCGGGAAGGGCATTTTCATATGGGGCTGGATATACGCACAGGCGGAAGGGAGGGGTTGCCGGTATATGCTGCAGCCGATGGCTATGTCAGCCACCTGTCCATTGCGCCGGATGGCCTGGGTAACGCGATCTTCATTACCCATCCCAATGGTCTGGTCACGGTCTACGGTCATTTGGAGCGTTTTGCAGACTCCCTGCAACGGATGATTCGCCGAAGACAATACGCCATGCAGTCCTGGCAGCAGGAGATAGACCTGCCCGACGAAGCTTACCTGGTGAGGAAGGGTGGCCTTATCGCATACAGCGGCAACACAGGTTCTTCTCTTGCGCCTCATCTTCACTTTGAGATCCGTGATACCGCGGGCATGAATATAAACCCGCAGCTGGAGGGTCTTAGTGTCGGGGATGACCAGTCACCGGCGATCAACGGGCTCTACTGGTACGACAGGCGATACAGCACCTATATGACCAGGGCCCAGAAAATAAACATCACGGGACGCAACGGTATTTATCATACGGAAAGAAGTGTTATTCAGGTGGGCAGCCCATTGATAAGCCTGGGCATCGCTGCCACGGATAAGAGTTCCGCCTCCTCCCATGTATCCGGCATCTTTGGGGCCACCCTCTGGCTGGACGATAGTCTGATACATGGATTCAGCCTTCGCGACCTTTCTTCTTCCGACACCCGTTATATCAATGCCTGTATCGACTACAGCAAATGGATACGTTCGGGCGTTTATGTACAGCATCTTTCCACGTTGCCGGGCAATCATGCTCCTATCTTTACCCACCCTGAAAGGAATGGGCTTATCCATTTAAGAGATACGCTCATCCATACCGTGCGCATCCGTGTGAAGGATGTGCAGGACAATCAATCGGAATTAATGGTCCGGGTTCGCTATGTCCCCGCCTGCGCCGCTCCTGCACATGACCCGGTCCTGTATCACACGACGGCTTTCAGCGCAGGACATTATTTTTCATCCGGTACGATCGCCTGCACGCCCGGCCGTGAAACACGCATCAATGGTGCATCCTTCATTGCTCATTTCGCGCCTCTGTCTTTTTACGATCAGCTGCCATTCCACTGGCAGGAATTGCCGGATACGGATGCACGCAGCGTTTCGGCGCTCATCTTTTTGCATGATCCCAGCGCACCCGTACATGACAGGTTTCTGGTAAAGGTGAGGTCCACGCTCTCCTCAAACGATCCCCTGCGGGCCAGGACAGTCATGCAGCTTATCAGCGGCGATAGCCAGTACATTATAAAAGGCAGCTGGCAGGGCGACTGGCTTGCCGGCTATTTCGGCCGGCTGGGCATTCTCCACCTGGTCATCGACACCGTCGCCCCGGATATCCATCCTTATCAATGGGAAGAAGGACAGCATTTCAGCCGGGAGGCCGCCGGCATCAGCATACAATGCAAGGATGACCTGGGTCCCATTGCCCGGCTGCGTGGCGAAGTGGATGGCCATTGGGTGCCCTTTGCGCAAAAAGGAAATATCTATACGTATACATTTGATGATACCTGTCCGGCGGGGATGCATCAACTGACGATCACGGCAATCGACGTCGCAGGTAATAAGGCGAAAAAAAATATAAGGTTTGTAAGGGAATGATCCAAATGATTTTTACAAAAATTAAACTGGTTTAATCAACACAAAAATGATTTTTTCAACCAACCAACAAATTTTAATTTTATCCTTAACACCTTATTTTATGAGCTATCTTATTAAACAGAAACTACATCAATTGATTGATCTTTGCGACAATGAGTCTCAGCTGGAAGATATAAGGTCCATATTGCAGGACCGGGATTTGTCCTACGATTGGTGGGATGAGCTCTCCGAACAAGAGCAAAACCAGGTCAGAGAGGCAGAAGAACAGTACGAAAGGGGCGAATACATCAGTTTTAGCGAATTGATGAGCCAGCTGGATTCAAAAAAAAAGAAGTAGTCTGGACTACCGGGGCCCAAATGGACTTTTGGAATACTGTTTTATATCTGCAGGATCATCGTTCCCAGGAATCCTTAGCCCGCTTCCATAAGGCTATTATCAAAAAGATGCGGATACTTCAGGATCAACCTGAAATAGGGTTTAAAAGCTCGAAATATTCAAAATTTCGGAAAACACTGATCGCCAATGAGTATGTATTGATCTACTCTATCGTACATCATCATATTGTCGTCTATAAACTAAAGCATAAAAAAAGGGAGTGAGCAGCGCTCACTCCCTTCATCGTATAAGCCATTCACTTATTTCACTTCTTCAAACTCAGCGTCCGTCACATTCTCGCCACCAGCGCCGGCCGTATGACCTGCGCCTGCGCCACCCTGATCGGCGCCAGGCTGTCCGCCTGCCTGCTGAGTCGCCTTGTACATCTCTTCAGAAGCCGCTGTCCAGGCTGCATTCATCTCAGCTACCGCTGTATCGATGGCTGCCACATCCTGCGATTTATGCGCATCCTTCAGCTTGTTCAAAGCTGCTTCGATGGGAGCCTTTTTATCACCAGGGATCTTGTCGCCATATTCTTTCAGCTGCTTCTCTGTCTGGAATATGAGGCTGTCGGCCTGGTTTACCTTGTCGATCTTTTCACGGGCCGCCTTGTCGCTGGACTCGTTGGCTTTTGCCTCAGCCTTCATCTTTTCCACTTCTTCTTTGCTGAGACCGCTACCGGCTTCGATACGGATCTTCTGCTCCTTGCCGGTGCCCTTGTCCTTCGCTGTCACATGGAGGATGCCGTTGGCATCGATGTCGAAGATCACTTCGATCTGAGGAACGCCACGGGGGGCAGGCGGAATACCATCCAGGTTGAAAGTACCCAGGCTCTTGTTCTGGTTGGCCATGGGACGCTCACCCTGTAATACATGGATCTGCACACCCGGCTGGTTATCGCTGGCCGTTGAGAATACTTCCGACTTCTTCGTTGGGATGGTCGTATTGCTGTCGATCAGACGGGTCATAACACCACCCATTGTCTCGATACCCAGGCTCAGTGGCGTTACGTCCAGCAAAAGCACATCCTTTACTTCGCCTGTCAATACAGCACCTTGTATAGCTGCTCCGACGGCAACCACCTCATCGGGATTCACCCCTTTGTTCGGCTTCCTGCCAAAGAATTTCTCCACGATCTCCTGCACTTTGGGGATACGGGTAGAACCACCGACCAAAATCACTTCATCCACCTGAGAGGCAGAGAGACCGGCATCTTTCAGGGCCTGCTCACATGGTTTCAGACACCTTTCAAACAGGCTATCGGATAATTGCTCGAATTTCGAGCGGGTCAGCTTCTTTACCAGGTGTTTGGGAACGCCATCCACCGCCGTAATATATGGCAGGTTGATCTCCGTCTCGCTGGAAGAGGACAACTCGATCTTGGCCTTTTCAGCAGCCTCCTTGAGACGCTGAAGAGCCATGGGATCCTTACGCAGGTCCACATTTTCGTCCTTTTTGAATTCATCAGCCAGCCAGTCCATGATCACTTTGTCAAAGTCATCCCCACCCAGGTGCGTATCGCCATTGGTGGATTTTACTTCAAATACTCCGTCACCCAGCTCGAGGATGGAAATATCGAAAGTACCGCCGCCCAGGTCAAAAACCGCTATTTTTTCATCTTTACCGGCCTTGTCCAACCCATAGGCCAAAGCGGCAGCCGTCGGCTCGTTCACGATACGGCGGACAGTCAATCCGGCAATCTCACCGGCTTCTTTCGTAGCCTGGCGCTGGGCATCGTTAAAGTACGCCGGCACCGTGATAACGGCTTCCGTCACTTCCTGTCCCAGGTAATCTTCAGCCGTCTTCTTCATCTTCTGAAGGATCATGGCAGAGATCTCCTGCGGGGTATACAGGCGGCCGTCGATGTCGATACGTACGGTATTGTTATCTCCACGGACCACTTTGTAGCTCCAGTGGGTAATTTCATTGGTCACTTCATCATAGCGTCTGCCCATGAAACGCTTTACAGACATAATAGTGTTCACCGGGTTGGTGATAGCCTGCCGCTTGGCAGGATCGCCCACTTTTCTTTCTCCATTCTTGAGGAAGGCGACCACCGACGGGGTCGTACGCCGGCCTTCATCATTGGCGATCACTACGGGCTCATTACCTTCCAATACGGCTACACAGCTATTCGTCGTACCAAGGTCAATTCCTATAATCTTTCCCATATAATTGTTTGCTTTTAAGGTTAGTATTATTCCTACCCGTGCATGATGTCAATCATTGTGCCATGCCGTAAGAAGTGAAAAAATGACAGGTGAGGTGTCAGAAGCTATCTAACTACCTCGAGGACAGGTTTTAAGGATTGATCCTTAAATACATAATCAGCCACGTTATCCACGACCGGGGTGGTGGAATTGAAGGAAATACCCGTTCCCGCCATTTTGACCATGCAGACGTCGTTCTCTCCGTCCCCCACCGCCACAGAGTCAGCCAGGCTGATGCCAAACCGGTGGAGGATATACTGGAACATATTGCTCTTGCAGTGATCATGGTCGCATTGGCTGAACTTGTCTTTTAAGAGCTGGGATGGTATTTTCACTTCTCCGGTGGCGACGCTTTTTTGGAATTCCAGCTCATTTCCCAGGGTAAAATCAAGCCCTAAGAGGTTTTTGACGTGATTGGCAATGGCATGATAGCTGTCGCTGATGATCCCGCAAACATACCCCCTTACCTGCAATTCCCGGATCACCTGCACCGCATCCCCGATCAGGGGAATGGATTCCACAACATTGATCAGCTCGGCAAAGGTCCTCCCCTCCAGCAGACGGGCTATTTTTTGGGTCTTTATATAATTGCTCTTGTCCTGGGATATTATGTCGTCCAGCTCCCTTTTGAATCCGAACTTGTCGGCTGCCGTCCGTATAAAGCTGCCCTGGAGAAGGATATTGTCCATATCGAAGACGATCATCTTTTTGGGCTGTCTTACCATCTCTTTTAAGGCAAATTCGACTTGTTCCCGCATCAGCTGGGTAGGATCCTCGTCCTGCCGGCGCCCCCCGTCGAATATATTTACCCGCTTGAAGATGGCATTGGCCACCTGCTTGGCCATCCTGCCCAATGAATGCAAAGGCTGCATATCATTTTCCACCTCCCCGATACATACCTCCTTGATCCGCGCCCTAACGTTATGCATGTCGATCAATAGACCAATGTCCACGCCATAGTCATTGTCGAACTCTACCTTTTGAAAAAAGGATTTCTTTCCGGCGATCATCCCGCTGGAAGGCTGTCTGAACTCCAGTAAGTGTGGGAAAAAGAACTCCAGCAGCGGTTTGGCCAGTATCTCCGTCACACGCCCCGTTTGTCGTTCGTAGTAGCTTTTTACAAAGTCGGCTTCATCCCTGATGAGCGGTTCCGTCAGCTGTTTAACGATGTCTTCCGCATGATAAGGCGTATCCCCTTCCAGGAATACCAGTATCTCGTTCTTGGCCATCAGCATTCCTTCCCTCATGGAATCGCCTTTACCGATGTGTGTGCTGGTGATAACCCGCACATTCTCCTTCTTTGCTTCGGCAATAGTGTTGTCCAGAGAGAGATCGTCCACTACTATGATCTCGTCTACCAATTCATTCCGTTTGGCTTGCTGAATAACATTCCTTATGGTCTTTTCTTCATTAAGCGCGGGAATGACGACTGTAATCATGCAGTTACCTTTTAAAGAATAACAACCTTTCGTGCAGGTTGTTGGGTGAATACCTAAAACTATGCCAGGAAAATTATTATAAAAGTCTGACTGACAATCATTAAATTTAAATTAAAGCTAAATCGTTCACATTAAATGCCTATTGCACCACCTACGAGGGGCTGAGAGTAAAGGGCGTACAGTTCAGGGGCGAGCCCAAAGAGCAGCTCTACTGTCAAAGACGGCTACGGCTGCTGCATCACATCATTGACGGCGTCCGCATTGACCCGTTTGGTCTTGACCTGCTCGGCTTTGAATGTATAGTTCTTTTGCGTGAGATAGCTGAAAGTGACGACGATTACAGTAGTCAATATCTTGGCGAAAGTGGGATATATGTGTACCTGCTCCACGAACAGCTTGATAAAAACATAGTTGAGGAAAAGACAGATCACCACCAGGACAAAATAGCGCCATAGCTGAACCCTTCCCTGCAGGGTGGATTGGGTAAAGACAATGTTACGCATTAAAAAGAACCCCGTGGGGAAGCTCACGCAAAAGGCAATAATAATGGAGGCAATATGGGGTTTCATCACAAAAAAACCCAGGTCGAGGTCGTGTTTGTGAAGGATAAAATTATAGGCAATGGCATACATGACAATGTCCACGAAGGTATTGGCGCCTCCGCAGGCAGCATACCGGAAGGTCTGTAAAGGCATCAGCCTGCTGAAAAGAGGATAGAAATAATCGATAAATGATATGATCAGCTTTTTGGCCATTTGATCCATTACATTGTAGGCACGAAGATACCGATAAATGAGCGTTTTTCCCGCATTTATTACACTGTCGGTGGATACTTCTCCGTTTGGCCGTCATGCAGTACCTTCGCAGCCAATCAGTGAAAATGGATATTATCAGTCAGATCAGAACGGCCACCGGGAAGACCCTCCTTGACAGCTATCAATATGGCATTGCGCCCCAGGATATTCAGATCAATGAGACCAAGCCCGAATTTGAAGGCGACTATACGGTGGTGTTATTCTCTTTTGTTAAAAGCCTGAAAAAATCCCCGGAAACCCTCGGTAATGAGCTGGGGCAAACCCTTCTCAGGAACTATCCGCAGCTGTTCTCCTCCTTCAACGTGATCAAGGGGTTCCTTAACCTGACGATATCCGACGCCTATTGGGCCATCTTTTTATCCACCCATCATGCCAATCCCCGGTTCGGGCTTAAGGAAAGCAATGGCCGCAAGGTCATGGTGGAATATTCCTCTCCCAATACCAACAAGCCCCTCCATCTGGGTCATCTCCGGAATAATTTTTTAGGCTGGAGCGTAGCGGCCCTTTATAAGGCCAACGGCTATGACATCGTCAAGACCTGTATCGCCAATGACAGGGGTATCCATATTTGTAAGAGCATGATCGCCTGGAAAATGTTCGCGGGTGGCGCGACTCCGGCCAGCACGGGCATCAAAGGGGATCATTTTGTAGGCGACTACTATGTGAGGTTTGGTGAAGAGCACAAGCGCCAGATGGCCGAACTGGAGACAAAAGGCATGAGTAAGGACGAGGCGGAGAAAGAAGCTCCCATCATGAAGGCCGCCCAGCAGATGCTCGTGGATTGGGAGGCGGGTAAGCCCGATGTCATCGAATTATGGAAGACCATGAACAGCTGGGTCTACACAGGCTTTGACGAGACTTATAAACGTATCGGCAGTGATTTCGATAAGATATATTATGAGAGTGATACTTACCTGCTGGGCAAGGACCTGGTGGAATACGGTCTGAAAAAAGGGGTATTCTTCCGCAAGGACGATGGCAGCGTATGGATCGACCTGGAAGCCGACGGGCTGGATCAGAAGATCGTACAGCGGAGGGATGGCACTGCGGTATATATGACCCAGGACATCGGCCTGGCCGTTAAAAAACACGAAGAATACCACACGGATCAAAGCATCTATGTGGTGGGCGATGAACAGAACTATCATTTCAAGGTCTTAAAGCTCATCTGTCAGAAGCTGGAGCTGCCCTCGGCAGATGGTATCTTTCATCTCAGCTATGGAATGGTGGAAATACCCACCGGTAGAATGAAGACGCGCGAAGGCACGGTTGTCGACG
>Ga0157370_10002550_pt1 | contig 21862 bp, 18 predicted proteins | sample C35metaG_FD_113463 | JGI IMG/M metagenome (GOLD analysis project Ga0157370, IMG submission 113463) | Corn rhizosphere microbial communities from Kellogg Biological Station, Michigan, USA - C3-5 metaG | ecosystem: Host-associated > Plants > Roots > Rhizosphere > Soil | place: USA: Michigan...
GGATGAGCCTACTACCGGCCTTCATTTTCAGGACATCGATTTGCTGCTGAAGGTGCTGCACCGGTTACGCGACCATGGCAACACCGTCGTAGTAATCGAGCATAACCTGGATGTGATCAAAACCGCGGACTGGATCATTGACCTCGGCCCAGAGGGCGGCGAAGGCGGCGGTCAGATCATCGCTGAAGGCACGCCGGAAGAAATAGCGGCGAACGAGGGGAGCTTTACCGGCCATTACCTGAAAGCCACGCTCAGTGCTTGATCGGTTCCGTGACAGGTAAAAGTGGCGATATGGATCCCCGTAAACTTCTGCTCGATAGCTTCCATGCTGCAATCGCCGCAGTCGATCCGCTACGTATAGTACCCCGGCATTTGCCGCCGAGGTTACCTAAAGGGCGTACTTTGGTAGTCGGCGCGGGCAAGGCCGCTGCGGCAATGGCCCTGGCGGTGGAGAATCATTGGCCAGAAAATGCGGTACTGAATGGTATTGTTCTTACCCGCTATGGTCACGGCTTGCCGCTAAAAAGAATCAAGGTGGTCGAAGCGGGGCATCCGGTACCTGATGCCCGGGGGGAACAGGCTGCGCGTGATATTCTGTCGGAGGTGAAAAAACTGAGCGCCGACGATTTGCTGCTATGCCTGGTGAGCGGTGGCGGCTCAAGCCTGCTTTCGTTGCCGGTAGCAGGCGTATCGATAGGTGATCTTCAAAACGTCACGCGGGAATTGCTCCTCTGCGGGGTGCCGATTCAGGAAATCAATACGGTGCGCAAGCATCTTTCCGCTGTTCAAGGAGGAAGACTTGCAGCTTCATGTCATGCACCGGTACTGGCATTGTTAGTTTCCGACGTGACGGGGGATGATCCGACTCACATCGCTTCAGGCCCATGCGCACCTGATCCGACGACTTACTCGGATGCATTGGGCATACTTGAACAATACCGGATAAACACGCCTGTTGCAGTGATGAAAACATTGCAGGCGGGCGCCCGGGGAGAACTCGACGAGACACCCAAACCGGGCGACGCAGTTTTCCGCAACGTTGAAAACCGCGTAATCGCTACAGCACATGATGCGCTGCGCGCGGCTGCGGGATATTTCCGCAGCCAAGGCATTCCCGCAGCGATACTGGGCGATTCCATTACCGGCGAGGCGCGCGAAGTCGCCAAGGTTCTTGCGGCGCTGGTCAAGGAAATCCGTCAATACGGGCAGCCATGGAAGCCGCCGGTGGCGCTTATCTCTGGCGGAGAAACGACGGTAACATTACGCGAAACTGAACATAACAGGAATAGCGGTCATCGTAAACAAGGCGGCAGGAATACGGAATTTTTGTTGTCTCTTGCTATCGAACTCAATGGTGCACCTGAAACCCACGCGCTTGCCTGCGATACCGATGGCATTGACGGAACAGAAAACAACGCTGGCGGAATTGCCACGCCGGATTCATTACACCGTGCAACGCAAGTAGGCATGAACGCCGCAACTTTGCTTACCAGCCATGACGCTTATCATTTTTTTGAGGAACTCGGCGACCTGATCATCACCGGCCCAACTCGTACCAATGTCAATGATTATCGAGTAATTCTAATTTTATAGAACTTTTTTTGGCTAATTGACTTATTAACGCCTGGGATATCCCTTGTATGGGGGACCTTGCAGACGCGCTTATGGCACCGCCAGAATCCGTGTTGGCGCTACTCCGCGAGGTGTCACGAAACCGCAATATTGTTTACATATCATTGCAATATCCGAGAAACAATCCCCCTGACGAGAGGAAGGCCTATGGCAGCAACAATATTGGTGGTGGAAGACGAACCTGCGATTCAAGAGCTGATTTCGTATAGTCTGCGACAGGCCAGGCATATCGTTTTTGACGCGAGAAATGCGGAACAGGCCATGGAAATCGTCAATAATGCGCTGCCCGATCTGGTACTGCTTGACTGGATGCTTCCGGGAATGAGCGGTGTCGAGTTTGCCCGGATGTTACGGCGCGTAACACGCACCAAGTCAATCCCTATCATTATGCTTACCGCTCGCGCCGAAGAGGGTGATAAAGTAGCGGGGCTGGAAATCGGCGCCGACGACTACATCACCAAGCCCTTCTCGCCCCGTGAATTGCTTGCGCGGATTAAAGCAGTACTGCGGCGGCGCTCACCGGAAGCTGCTGACGATATCGTCGAAATCGGCGGATTGCGGCTTGACTCGGCTACTCATCGCGTCACTGCGAGCGATAGCGAAGTAGTGCTTGGACCTACCGAATTCCGCCTGCTGCATTTTTTAATGACTCACGCCGAGCGGGTGCACAGCCGTTCCCAATTGCTCGATCAGGTATGGGGAGACCATGTATTTGTCGAGGATCGCACCGTGGATGTACATATTCGCAGACTGCGCAAAGCCCTGGAACCCGTCAGCAAGGATGGATTGGTACAAACTGTGAGGGGATCTGGCTATCGCTTGTCTGCAGGACAAATAGTGAGCATCTGAGCATGGGATGACATAAAAATAATGATCCGGCTTTACTCTTCGAAATAACTCACGTGTCCAGTTTCTGGGAGCGTCTCACCACCTTCATTCTAATTATCGTCGTGACCGGAATACTTTTCTTGGCACTAGGGACAGTCACGACGCTAGCATGCTATGTCGTTGCATTATTACTGCTGGTGATTCGCTACCGGCACCAACTAGCCACGCTAGACAAATGGCTTCAGGGCGAGAAATCCACGCTGCCGGACAGTTCCGGTCAATGGGGGGATGTATTCGCACGTTTGATGCGCCTCATGCGTGACCAGAATCAAAGCTATCAGCAAGTAAACCTCGCGCTGGAACGTCTGCAGCGTGCCACGTCGGCCATGCCGGAAGGCGTGGTGATCATGGACGAGATGGACCGCATCGAATGGTGCAATCCGGTAGCCGAAAAACATCTTGGCATAGACTCCAAACTCGATGCCGGCCAGCATATCACCCACCTTGTGCGCCAAACCCAATTCACCGAGTACCTGGCCGCCTCTAATTACAGCGAGCCGTTGATAATGAGACAATCCCGCCATCAGGGATTGACCCTTTCGCTACAGTTTGTGCCGTATGGTGATAAGCAGAAATTGCTCATCAGCCGGGATGTTACCCGGCTTGAAAGAGTCCAGACCATGCGCCGGGATTTTGTGGCCAATGTCTCGCATGAGCTGCGGACGCCGCTGACGGTGATTGGTGGATTTCTCGAAACATTGTCGGAAGAGCGTGCCCCGGATCTGGAAACAAATAAGTGGGCATTAACACTTATGACCGATCAGACCAAGCGCATGCAACGTCTGGTAGAAGATTTGTTAACGCTGTCACGACTGGAGGATACGGAAAACCAGGTACGCGAAGCAAACATCGACATACCAGAAATGGCGCGCGAACTCTATCATGAAGCGCAATCCTTGAGTGGAGGGCGTCATGTTATCAACCTCAATCTCGATACCGACGCGAAGTTGCTGGGAAGCAAGGACGAGTTGCGAAGTGCTTTTGGGAATCTTGTCAGCAATGCCATACGCTATACCACCGACGGCGGCGAAATCTCCCTGAATTGGGCGATTCGTGATGGACAAGGCGTATTCTCTGTCCAGGACAGCGGCATCGGCATTGACTCCGAACATCTCCCGCGCTTGACGGAACGTTTTTACCGCGTGGATCGCGGGCGTTCGCGTGAAACCGGTGGTACCGGCCTTGGCCTCGCCATCGCCAAACATGTCTTGACCTGCCACCAGGCGAAGCTCGAAATTGTCAGCGACCCGGGCAAAGGAAGCTGTTTCAGTGCCTGCTTCCCTGCGGTACGGCTGATAATGCACAAAAGCGAGTGAGCCGACATCAGGTTACGCGCGTGTATAATCCCAAGCTGATGATTAAACTTAAATCCGGCAGTTGATCACTCATTATCAATTTAGTACCATGATCCACAACAATCTTTTTGGATTATTTAACTTTTACCTTTTGGGTGAGTCGCTACAACTGCCGGATATTAGGTTAAAACCTCCGAGAGTGCCCGAGTCTGCCAGTACGGGCGTGAGGAGGACTAACTTATTCAGAGAGTCGTAATGTCCAAGCCACCTCCTTCCGATCTCACCGAGATACCAATCAGTAGCTTGAACGTGTTTGATGGCAATCTCCTGCATGTTTATCAGGATCGAGCCCGTATGCCTGATGGCGAAATAAGAATACGAGAATACGTCACCCACCCTGGCGCGGTCGTCATCATCCCATTGCTCGACAATGGAGAACTGGTGTTGGAGCGTCAGCATCGCTATCCCCTGCACCGGGATTTTTACGAACTTCCCGCTGGAAAAATCGATCAGGATGAGAATCCACTCCTGTGCGCGCAGCGGGAGCTATTGGAAGAAACGGGTTATACCGCAGAAAACTGGCGTTATCTCGCCACTTTGCATCCCTGTATCGGTTACTCCAACGAGAAGCTGATTTATTATCTTGCAAAAGAACTCGTCTTCCAAGGCGCAAACCTGGATGATGGTGAACATCTGGAGGTATTTACTCTGACGCTGGCAATGGCATTGGAATGGGTAAAAGCGGGGAAAATCACGGATAACAAAACTGTTTCCGGCCTCTTCTGGGCAGAGAAGGTGTTGGATGGCGAATGGTAACAGTCATGCCGGATATTAGGTGACTAAACAACTAGGGCATTTTCCCCTTAGCAGTCTTACTATCATTAGATTGCGCCTGAACTGATATTAAAAATGAACGGTGAACCACCGATCAAGTTTAAGCCTCTTATTGTGTAATCGCATCCGCCGGAACAGAGTTTATTCCGCAAAGAACTCGCGCACCTTGTCCATCCAGGATTTGGCACGTGGACTATGGCGAGAACCATCTTCCTGGTTAAGCGATTCCAGTTCCTGCAACAGTTCCCTTTGGCGAGCGGTAAGCTTGACCGGTGTCTCCACCACCACATGGCACAGCAAATCCCCCTGAGCATTGCTACGAACACCCTTGATACCCTTGCCACGCAGGCGGAAAATCTTCCCACTCTGGGTCTCCGCGGGTACCTTGATTTTGGCATGACCGTCGAGTGTAGGAATCTCGATTTCTCCGCCTAGCGCAGCGGTGGTAAAACTTATCGGCATTTCGCAGTGCAAGTCGTTATGATCACGCTGGAAAACGGAATGAGGCGATAGCTGGATTACCACATACAAATCCCCCGGTGGGCCGCTGTTGACTCCCGCTTCGCCCTCTCCAGATAAACGGATGCGGTCGCCTTCATCCACTCCGGCTGGAATTTTTACCGACAGGGTTTTATGCTGCTTCACCCGCCCCGCTCCGTTACACGTAATGCAAGGACTTGAAATAAATTTGCCGCTCCCATGGCATTTAGGGCATGTTTGCTGGATTGAAAAAAATCCCTGCTGCATCCTTACCTGTCCGTGGCCATGGCAAGTAGGACAAGTGGCGGGTGAGGTACCCGGTTTCGCACCGCTGCCATGGCAAATCCCGCAAACTTCCATTGTCGGAATACGGATTTTGGTTTCAGTTCCGCGCGCGGCCTGTTCAAGCGAAATCTCCAAGTTATAGCGCAAGTCCGCACCGCGATAAACATTGGTATGCCCACCACGGGCACCAAATATATCTCCAAATATATCGCCGAACGCATCAGTAAACCCCTGTGCGCCGCCTGCACCGCTTACGTTGGGGTCTACGCCGGCATGGCCATGCTGATCATATGCCGCGCGCTTCCTTGGATCAGTCAGTATTTCGTAGGCTTCCTTGGCTTCCTTGAAATGCTCTTCCGACTTTGGATTATCCGGATTGCGGTCCGGATGATGCTTCATCGCCAGCTTACGATAGGCTTTCTTGATTTCGTCCTCGCTGGTGTCGCGGTTAATGCCCAGCACTTCATAATAGTCGCGTTTGCTCATATAAGTTTTCTTGATAAGCAGAAGAGCACAAGGCTTATTTTGTCCTCTACTACTCTACCTTCTTCCCGGTAAATGCCCAAACGCAGGGGACGCAGAAGAATTACACCAAATCCTCTTCGCGCCCGCTGCGCCTGGATTTCTCTGAGGAACCGCTGAACTTGCTCAGAAGTTCTCTCTGTTTATTTCTTGCTTTTCACTTCCTCAAACTCGGCATCCACTACTTCACCTTCAACGGGCTTTTCTCCTCCGTTATCATGAGGTGCCGATTCTGTACCAGGCTGAGCCTGCTGGCCCTGCTGGCCTTGTTCTTGCGAATACATCTTCTCCGCCAGCTTATGCGAAACCTCGGCCAGCGCTTGGGTTTTTGCCTCGATGATGTCCTTGCTGTCGGATTTCAGCGCTTCCTCCGCGTCTTTCAGTGCAGCTTCTACTTTGGATTTTTCCTCACCATCCAGTTTGTCGCCATGTTCCTTCAATGTTTTTCTCACCGAGTGGATCATCGCATCACACTGGTTGCGAACGGTGACAAGCTCCACCGCCTTATGATCCTCCTCGGCATGAGCCTCGGCATCCTTGACCATGCGCTGCACCTCGTCATCCGACAAGCCGGAGCTTGCCTGGATCTTGATTTTGTTTTCCTTGCCGGTGGCCTTGTCTTTGGCCGATACATGAAGTATGCCGTTAGAATCGATATCGAATGTAACCTCGATCTGCGGCATGCCTCGGGGCGCTGGAGGAATCTCACTCAGGTTGAATTGCCCCAGGCTCTTATTTCCGGATGCCATTTCCCGCTCACCTTGCAACACGTGGATCGTGACAGCAGTCTGGTTCTCGTCGGCGGTGGAAAATACCTGTTGCGCCTTGGTCGGAATGGTCGTGTTTTTCTGGATTAACTTGGTCATTACTCCGCCCAGAGTCTCGATACCCAGCGACAATGGCGTAACGTCCAACAACAGCACATCCTTCACTTCACCCTGTAGCACACCACCCTGAATGGCCGCGCCTACCGCCACTGCCTCATCCGGATTTACATCCTTGCGCGGTTCCTTGCCAAAGATTTCCCTGACCTTATCCTGCACCTTGGGCATGCGGGTTTGGCCGCCCACCAGAATAACGTCCTCAATATCGGAAATCTTCACCCCAGCATCCTTGATCGCGATGCGGCAAGGCTCCGCTGTACGCTCGATCAACTCTTCCACCAAGCTTTCCAGCTTGGCGCGGGTGATTCGCACCGCCAAGTGTTTGGGGCCAGACGCATCCGCCGTAATGTAGGGCAAGTTGACTTCGGTCTGCTGGCTGGAAGAAAGCTCGATCTTGGCTTTCTCTGCCGCATCTTTCAAGCGCTGCAGGGCCAGCATATCCTTTTTCAGATCTATTCCATTTTCCTTTCTGAACTCGTCCACAAGATATTCGATCACGCGTGAATCGAAGTCCTCACCGCCGAGAAAGGTATCGCCATTGGTAGCCAGTACCTCAAACTGGTGCTCACCCTCCACTTCCGCAATTTCGATGATGGAAATATCGAAGGTACCTCCGCCCAAGTCATATACCGCCACCTTGCGATCGCCTTCTTTTTTATCCATACCGAAAGCCAGGGCAGCCGCAGTGGGCTCATTGATGATGCGTTTAACTTCCAGTCCGGCGATACGGCCAGCGTCTTTGGTTGCCTGGCGCTGTGAATCGTTAAAATATGCAGGAACAGTAATGACTGCCTCGGTCACTGACTCACCCAGATAATCCTCGGCAGTCTTTTTCATTTTTTTCAGTACCTGTGCGGAAATTTCCGGTGGGGCAATTTTCTTGCCTCGCACTTCTACCCAAGCGTCATTATTGTCAGCCTTGACGATATGGTAGGACACCATCTTGATATCCCTCTGCACCATTTCTTCATCGAAACGCCGCCCAATCAGTCGCTTTATCGCAAACAAAGTATTCTTGGGATTGGTGACCGCCTGGCGTTTGGCGGAAGCCCCCATCAGAATTTCTCCGTCTTCCGTATAGGCGACGATGGATGGAGTTGTACGCGCACCTTCCGAATTTTCTATTACCTTAGGTTTGCCGTTCTCCATGACGGCCACGCATGAATTGGTGGTTCCGAGGTCAATGCCGATAATTTTTGCCATGATTTGATCCTTGTAATAGTTAGTACCGAATATCCGCTTGTCCGCAAATGGGGGTTAAGATCCGAATTTCAAGTCTCTCAAGCCTCCCTGGCTTTCGAAACCATTACCAGTGCTGGTCGAATCACTCGGTCATTCAGAATATAGCCTTTTTGCATTACCTGAACCACCGTGTTGGGAGGAAGATCAGAGTCCATCATGCTCATGGCCTGATGGAGATGCGGATCAAACTTTTCGCCTTTCGGATTAATCACTTTGATATTGAATTTATTGAAGGTGGCAGTGAGCTGTCTGAGCGTCAGCTCCATTCCACTTTTAAAATTCTCGACTGTTGCATTTTCTACCGCAAGCGCTGCCTCAAGGCTATCCATTACCGCCAGAAGTTCGGTGGAGAAATTCTCTATCGCGTACTTATGAGCATTTGCAACGTCCATCTGGGCACGTTTTCTTATATTTTCCGCATCAGCCTTGGCACGTAGCCAGGCATCATGATGCTCCTGAGCGTCGAGTTCCGCTTTCTTCAGCAATTGTTCGAGACTCGGCATCGTTTCCACCGATGCTTCCGCAGTCATGTTTTCGTTAGCTTCCCGCGTACCTGCTTCGCCCGTGGGTGGAGTCAATTCGGGTTGTTCTGGTGCAGGCTGTTGTGCATCCGCCATAAGGTCCCTCCTAAGTTCTATTTGAAAAATATCGGGATGGTTTTTCTAATTTCAAGATCAAGAAATATAAATTGGGGCTCAGCAGAATTCCCCTTTATGAAATTAAATTGTAATACCGGCGGTGCAGATACTCGCATGAAAAGCCGGAAGATGGGAATCTATCTACTCTCCAATCCCCGAGGCCAACTCAGCGGCTTTACCGATATAGTTCCACGGCGTCAGCTGCCGCAGACGGTTTTTTTCGGCTTCTGGAATAGTAAGACCATCAATGAATTTGTGCAGTGCATCTTTAGTCATGCCGCCTTTGCCGCGTGTCAATTCTTTCAGCTGCTCGTAAGAATTCCGCACGCCATGGCGGCGCATCACGGTCTGGATCGGCTCCGCGAGCACTTCCCAGGCACCCATCAAATCTTCGGCCAAACGTTCCCGGTTGACTTCCAGCTTGCCCAGTCCCTTGCTGCAAGAGTCGTATGCCAGCAAGGTATGTCCCAACGCGACACCCATGTTGCGGAGTAAGGTGGAATCGGTGAGATCACGCTGCCAGCGGGATACAGGCAGCTTCTCGCTCAAGTGCCGCAACAGCGCATTCGCGATGCCGAGATTGCCTTCCGAGTTTTCAAAATCTATCGGGTTGATCTTGTGCGGCATCGTTGATGAGCCGATTTCGTCTGCTTTGGTTTTTTGCTTGAAGTAGGCCAGGGAGATATATCCCCACATATCGCGGTTAAGGTCCAGCAATATGGTGTTAATGCGCGCATATGCGTCAAACAGCTCGGCCATGGCGTCATGCGGTTCAATCTGGGTGGTATAGGGATTGAACTCCAGGCCAAGATTCTCCACGAAACCTCGCGCAAATTTTTCCCAGTCGAAATCCGGGTAAGCGGCTAGATGAGCATTGTAATTGCCTACAGCACCATTTATTTTTCCAAGGACGGGTACTTTGGCAAGCTGCTCATACCCGCGCTGCAGGCGATGGGCGACGTTGGCAAGTTCCTTTCCCGTCGTGGTAGGTGTGGCGGGTTGACCATGGGTACGGGCAAGCATCGGCGTATCAGCCAGTTCATGCGCCATCTGGACAAGCCGGCTGATGATTTTTTCCAATGCAGGCAACATCACCCTGTCGCGGCTGTGCATCAGCATCAGCCCATGAGAGAGATTATTGATGTCCTCTGAAGTACAGGCAAAATGTATGAACTGCGCCACTTCGGCGACTTCGGCATTCTTCGCCAGGCGGTCCCTGAGCCAGTATTCGACAGCTTTGACGTCGTGATTGGTACAGGCTTCGATATGCTTGACCGCTTCCCCGTCGACCTCGGAAAAATTTGCCGGAAGGCTATCGAGTTGCGCAATGGTACCGTGGGAAAACGGCGTAGCCTCAGCGATATCAGACGCATTGCTCAATGCCTTAAGCCATTCTATTTCCAACTGGACACGATAACGAATCAGCGCAAACTCGCTGAAGTAAGGCCGCAGGTCAGCGACTTTGCTGTGGTAGCGTCCATCCAGGGGGGAAAGCGCGGTAAGAAAAGAAGAGCTCATATTATTGTATTGGTTCTATCTCCAAATAAGTTTTCCTGGGAGGCGTTGCTGGCAAACTCCGGGACTTATTCAGAGGTTTTCGGGATTCCATCAGCTGGACCATTTTAACATAGGAAGGCAAATGGCCGGGCTATGCCATGCAGCATGGAAGCCGGGTATAATACGCGCCTGAATCAAATTGCCGCCAAGGATGCCAATGAAGCTTATCGGATCACTCACCAGCCCCTATGTTCGCAAGGCGCGCATCGTTCTGGCGGAAAAGCGCATTGGTTACGATTTTGAGGTGGATATTCCCTGGAATGCGGATACCCATGTATCGGATCACAACCCTCTTGGCAAAGTACCGGTACTGGTTATGGACGACGGTACCACCTTATTCGATTCACGCGTAATCGTGGAATATCTGGATAGTGTCAATCCGGTATCTCGTCTGATTCCCGAACCTAATCGGCGCCGTATCATGGTGAAGCGCTGGGAAGCCCTGGCGGACGGTATCTGCGACTCCGCAGCCGCGATATTCCTTGAACGCAAACGACATGCCGCCGAACAAAGCCCGGAGTGGATCTCACGCCAACTAAAAAAAGTCGTAATGGGTCTGGAGATGGCTGCCCATGATCTAGGCGATAAAAAATGGTGCGACGGCAATGTCTACACGCTCGCCGACATTGCGTTGGGTTGCGCCCTGGGCTACCTGGTTTTCCGTTTTCCCGAAATAGAATGGCGCAATACTTCGCCCAGTCTTGCCGATCTTTCCGATAGGCTGGAAAAACGGACGCCATTTATGGAAACGACGCCGAAAGGATAACCCGGAACAAAAGGGGATAATAATAGTTTATTCCGAAGAACAAGCTGGCGCGCTCTTACTGAATTCTGCAGATTTACCCTAGTCCGGCAGTTGGACGAGAAGCAGCGTGCGATTTCAGGTTTCATCCTCATCGGTGATCACTCCACCCCCGAGGCATATCTTGCTTTCGTAAACCACCACCGATTGTCCTGGCGTGACAGCCCACTGGGGCTGGGCGAATTCGATTCTGCATTTGCTGTGCCCGATATACCCAATAGCGCAGGGAGCATCGGGTTGACGATAACGGGTTTTGGCGGCATAAACCCAGTTGCAATGCGGCATCTGGCCACTTATCCATGTAAGGTCGATAGCAGTGAGCGAAGGCCGGTACAAGGCAGGATGATCATGGCCTTGTACCACGGTGAGGATATTCCGAGCCACATTCTTGGATGAAACGAACCAGGGCTTGCCATCACTGTCCCTTATTCCTCCAATCCCCAATCCCTGCCGCTGGCCAATGGTGTAGTACATCAGACCGTTGTGCTTGCCCATGACGGTGCCGTCTGGCGTCTGTATTTCTCCCGGTTCGTGCGGTAGATATCGGTGGAGAAATTCCCTGAAAGGCCGTTCGCCGATAAAGCAAATACCCGTACTGTCTTTCTTGGAAGAATTAGGCAATCCATGATCCCTGGCAATTTTACGCACGTCCCGTTTGTAAAGATGTCCAATGGGAAACAGGGTTCTGGATAACTGCGCCTGGTTTAAACGATGGAGAAAATAGCTCTGGTCCTTGGTTCCATCCTCACCTTTTAGCAACTGGAATATGCCGCCTTTTTCGCTTACCTGGGCATAATGACCGGTAGCAATATAGTCTGCCCCGAGACCGATCGCGTGATCGAGAAATGCCTTGAACTTGATCTCAGCGTTACATAGCACATCCGGATTGGGGGTCCGCCCAGCTTTATATTCGGCGAGAAACTGGCTGAATACACGCTCCTTGTACTCAACCGCAAAATTTACAGCTTCCAAAGGAATCCCGATAATATCGGCGACTGACGCGGCATCGATCAAATCCTGCCGGGATGAGCAATAATCATCGGTATCATCGTCTTCCCAATTCTTCATGAAGAGGCCGATTACGTCGTACCCCTGCTGTATCAAAAGAAGCGCCGCAACGGATGAATCAACCCCGCCCGACATGCCGATCACTACACGCTGTTTGCTCATACCTTAATGCTTCAATCGTAATGGGTAAGAATTTCCAGAGGATAATACTTACCCGCCAAATGGTCTTCGACGCACTTCATCACCAGTGGACTACGGTGGCGATAAGCCGTTTCGCGGATTTCATCCGGGCTGAACCATGCTGCGCGCACGATTCCCGCATCCAGCGTGCGGCCGGGATCATGATCACTGATGGAACCGGCAAAAGCAAAGCGAAGAAAGGTAATGTTGTCGGCATGGGAGTGCCAGCGATAAATACCTAGCACCCATTGGGGGGTGAAGGTGTAACCGGTTTCCTCCAGAGTCTCCCGGATCGAGCCCTGTATAATGGATTCGGCCGGCTCCAGGTGCCCTGCTGGCTGATTGAACAGTATTCCGCCACGGGTCTGCTCTTCAACCAGCAAAAATTTTCCATCTTGCTCGACGACCGCTGCAACAGTGACATTGGGCTTCCAGATCATGGTTTCTTGGATTGTTATTTATGGAAGTAGATACAGGAGTGTATCGCAGCCCGCATTCTATCGCCCAAAGCGGTGGAAAGAAATAATAAAGGCAGTCGACCCGGCGTGAGTTACGTCAACGCCGCTGATGTACTTTTGTCGTATCGGATATAAATGACGTCGTCCTGAGTCGCCAAATTACAGCATTAGCGCTTATTACCAAAATCAAGGTAAAATGAGGCGATTCGAGTTTGCCTGTCTTTTGTTTATAAGATACTGACTCGCCAGCAATTTAAATTATTGGGAGATATCATGTACCAGCACATCAGGACACCGGCCGAGGGCGATAAGATCCGGGTCAATGCAGATTGTTCTTTGACTGTGCCGGATAATCCTATTATTCCGTTCATAGAGGGCGATGGTATCGGTCTGGACATCACGCCAGTAATGATAAAAGTTGTAGATTCAGCGGTACGCCGGGCTTATGACGGCAAACGCAAAATTTCCTGGATGGAAATCTACGCCGGCGAGAAATCCAACAGTATATACGGCGAAAATATATGGCTGCCCGATGAAACGCTGCACGCCGCAACGGAGTATGTGGTCTCCATCAAGGGCCCGCTGACCACGCCGGTGGGTGGTGGCATCCGTTCCATCAACGTCGCCTTGCGCCAGAAACTTGATCTATACGTGTGCCTGCGTCCTGTGCGTTATTTTCAGGGTGTGCCAAGCCCACTAAAAAATCCGGAGAAAACCAATATGGTGATTTTCCGCGAGAATTCGGAAGACATTTACGCCGGCATCGAGTGGGAAGCTGGGTCGGAGAATGCAAAAAAACTCATTAATTTTTTAATAACGGACATGGGGGTTACCAAGATACGCTTTCCGCAAACATCAGGAATCGGCGTCAAACCAGTATCGAGCGAAGGTACAGAACGCCTGGTACGCAAGGCAATACAGTATGCGATTGACAACAAGCGCCGCTCGGTTACGCTGGTGCATAAGGGTAACATAATGAAATTTACCGAGGGCGCGTTCAAAAGTTGGGGCTATGCTTTGGCAGCAAAGGAATTTGGCGCAAGCTTACTTGACGGCGGCCCATGGATGAAGCTGCCCGAGGACAAGGGCGGAATTGTTATCAAGGATGTGATCGCCGACGCTTTTCTGCAACAGATTTTGTTGCGCCCGGAAGAATACGACGTAATCGCGACACCAAATCTGAACGGTGACTACATTTCCGACGCCCTCGCGGCGCAGGTGGGCGGTATCGGTATAGCACCGGGTGCAAACCTCAGTGATTCGATTGCAATGTTCGAAGCCACTCACGGTACCGCGCCGAAATATGCCGGCAAGGATCAGGTTAACCCTGGGTCGATTATTCTATCAGCGGAAATGATGCTGCGGCACATGGGCTGGGTGGACGCCGCCAATCTGATAATCGAGGCCATGGAAAAAACTATCCGTGATAAAATAGTCACTTATGACTTTGCACGTCAAATGATCGGCGCGGAGAAAGTCTCGTGTTCAGCATTCGGCCAAGCGCTGACCGAGCGTATGGCCTGAGGCGTTTCCAGTTTCATCCATGAAAGAAAAACCCCCTTGCCGCTATTCACGGCAAAGGGGTTTGCATAATCCTGTGATTACAAACTGATCGCGGCCCGGCCGCGTCAGCAGGAGATCGTTAGGCAGACTGAATATTTGATGCTTGCTTACCTTTCGGGCCCTGAGTCACTTCGAAGCTTACTTTCTGGCCTTCCTTGAGCGTTTTGAACCCGGACATATTAATTGCGGAGAAATGGGCAAATAAATCTTCGCTGCCATCATCCGGGGTGATAAAACCAAAACCCTTGGAGTCATTGAACCATTTTACTGTACCTGTTGCCATTTTTGCTTCCTATAAAAAAAACCGGGCCGGAAACCCGAATACTGTTTGAGTTTCAAGACCGCAAAACGGCTGTAACCGGTACTGCAGAGAACTTGAAGCCAAACGCCAAGAGCCGTTTTACGCAAATCTGTTGTTCAAGTCAAGTAGTCACGCACTTATTTTGCAGAATTGCAATAGAATAATTTTCTCAAGGTACTTGAATATTTCGCCGTAATCATCAAATATGTTAAGGAAAGACATCATTCGTTATATTTACGCTCTAACTGATGAATAGGTAAGTCAAGAAATCATGGCAACAAGAGATCAGGGAGATGTTGTACTGGAGGCGGAAAAGAGTAAACTCAAGCCGCCACCCATGTTTAAAGTAATCTTGCTGAATGATGATTTCACGCCTATGGATTTCGTTGTGGCTGTGTTACAGACTTTTTTTTCGATGAATCGAGAACAGGCAATGCAAATCATGCTCAAAGTTCATATGGACGGAGCCGGGGTGTGTGGCGTTTATCCTGGTGATGTGGCTATCACCAAGGTTGAACAGGTGGTTACATTTGCGAGGCAGCATCAACATCCGCTAAAGTGCGTGATGGAGGAGACTTGAAATGATTGCTCAAGAGCTGGAAGTAAGTTTACACATGGCGTTTGTCGAATCGAGACAAAAGCGCCACGAGTTCATTACAGTGGAGCATCTGTTGCTGGCCATGCTCGACAATCCCACGGCTGCCGAGGTACTGCGTGCATGTTCGGTCGACATAGACGATTTGCGCAGGTTGCTGGCAGAGCACGTCACGGAAAATACACCGACCGTGGGTGGCAATGGTGAAGTGGATACCCAACCTACGCTTGGTTTTCAGCGTGTCATTCAGCGTGCGATCCTCCATGTCCAGTCTTCGGGAAAGAAAGAGGTTACCGGCGCCAACGTATTGGTGGCCATATTTGGCGAGAAGGATTCTCATGCCGTTTATTTCCTTCATCAGAAAGGTGTTACACGGCTTGACGTCGTAAATTATATTTCCCATGGCATTAGTAAAGTACCGCAAGGTGGTAGCGCCAAAACCGAGAGTGAAGGCGATACCGAGCAGGAATTGGGCGCGGGCGGCGCACTCGAAAGTTACGCAGTGAATCTGAATACCCAGGCGCTTGCGGGCAAGATTGATCCCCTGATTGGCCGCGAGAAGGAACTGGAACGCCTGATACAAACATTGTGCCGCCGTCGCAAGAACAATCCCCTGCTGGTAGGCGAAGCGGGAGTGGGTAAAACTGCTATCGCTGAGGGACTTGCGCGCCGAATTATAGAAAATGACGTTCCCGATATACTCGCACACCACCAAGTGTACGCGCTTGATATGGGTGCGCTGCTAGCAGGGACCAAATACCGCGGCGATTTCGAGCAACGCCTGAAAGCTGTGCTAAAACAGTTGCTCGACAGCTCCAACGCTATCCTGTTCATTGATGAAATTCACACGTTGATTGGTGCAGGTGCAGCTTCCGGTGGAACGCTGGATGCCTCTAACCTGCTGAAACCGATCCTTAATACCGGCCAACTGAAATGCATCGGCGCCACTACTTACAGCGAATACCGTGGGATATTCGAAAAGGATCACGCCTTGTCGCGCCGCTTCCAGAAAATCGATGTGCTTGAGCCAAGCGTGGAAGAGACCGTCGCTATACTGCGCGGCCTGAAACCCCGCTACGAAGCGCATCATGGTGTCAAATATACCGCCGTTGCGCTTACCACCGCGGCAGAGTTGTCGGCGCGATTCATCAATGACAGGCATTTGCCGGACAAGGCGATAGATGTCATTGATGAAGCCGGCGCAGCGCAGCGTATCTTGCCCAAATCCAGGCAGCGCAAGGTTATCAGCAAGCACGAGATAGAGGACATTATCGCCAAAATTGCGCGCATTCCGGCACAAAATGTTTCTAGTGATGACCGCAGCACGCTGAAGACGCTGGATCGCGACTTGAAAGCGGTAGTGTTTGGGCAGGACAAAGCCATCAACGCACTGACCGCGGCAATCAAGATGGCAAGAAGCGGCTTGGGAAATCCTCAGAAACCAGTGGGTTCCTTCCTCTTTTCCGGTCCCACAGGTGTTGGCAAGACCGAGGTCGCACGGCAACTGGCTTATGCATTAGGCATTCATTTGCATCGCTTCGATATGTCGGAATACATGGAGCGGCATGCGGTGTCCCGCCTGATCGGCGCGCCACCCGGATATGTCGGCTTTGATCAGGGCGGTTTGCTTACCGAGGCCATCATCAAGCAACCTTATTCGGTACTGCTACTGGATGAAATTGAAAAAGCTCACCCGGATATTTTCAATATCCTGCTGCAGGTGATGGATCACGGTACCTTGACAGACAATAATGGCCGCAAGGCTGATTTCCGCAATGTCGTAATTGTCATGACTACTAATGCCGGTGCCGAATCGCTTACTAAAGCATCCATGGGTTTCACCAAGACGGCGCAATCAGGTGATGAAATGGCTGACATCAAGCGGATGTTTACCCCGGAATTTCGCAACCGGCTAGATGCGATTATTTCATTTGCATCGCTTGACAGGGAGGTAATTCTACGAGTGGTAGATAAATTCCTGATGCAACTCGAGACGCAACTTCATGAAAAGAAAGTGGAAGCGATATTTACGGAAGCATTGAGGGAGTATTTGGCTAAAAACGGCGTTGATCCTCTCATGGGCGCACGCCCGATGGCACGGCTCATTCAGGACACTATACGCAGCGCCTTGGCGGATGAGTTGCTGTTTGGACATCTCGCCAACGGCGGCAGGGTAACGGTGGATATAGATACCGATAACAAGGTGAAACTTCAGTTTGAGGAAGAGGCTGTCGCCGCTTTATAAACGAGTAATATTGCAGAGCGAGAAGATAAAAGGGGAGCGGTAACCGCGCCCTTTTTATCGTCAGATCACCGCTAAACCTTGCGTCTATTTGCTTTTGGTCTCGTATTTGAAGGACAGATTTACCCGCGCGCGATACGCGGTTACCTTACCGTTCTCGATTACCATATCAAGCTTTACTATTTCTGCAACACGCAAATCCCTTAAGGTTTTTGACGCAGCCTTGATGGCATTTTTGGCGGCATCCTCCCAGGATATCTTACTGGTTCCAACTATTTCTGTTATTCGATAGATGCTATCTGCCGCCATAATTTCTCTCCTTTCAGGTTAGCAATACCACTGTGGCAAACTCAGTGCATCAGTTCTCCACCCTATTTAGTTTAGGGGTAACCTCGGTAAATTGCAATCAACGTTGCGGCTATCGATTACCGAATATGCATTGAGGGGAAGATCCCTTGATTAAGGTGCTGTGAATAATTGCGTTTGGGCTTGGGTAGGATAGATTGAGTGCATAGATGACCTATGCAACATGATCAATAATTATATTGATCGGCATATCAACCAGCGACAACTCGCTTGGTGATATATCCGAGCGCCGCTTCCACCTGATCGACGAGGATAAGACACAATTCACCGGCTTTCAGGCTGGCAAAGGCGGCATCAATCGCGACGAACTCACCGCGGATTTCCTTGACATCACGAGTGCGCTTCGCATTTTCCAGACCTTGCCGCAGCAGGCCAAGCACTTCCCCATCTGCACGTCCTCGCTGGCATTTGTCCTGATAAAGCACAACCTCATCGAAAGCGTCGCCGAGTATTTCGGTCTGTTGGCGAATATCTTCGTCCCGCCGGTCACCCGCCCCACTGATGACCACGGAACGACGCTTGGCCGGCATGCTATCGATGGCATGCACGAGGGCCCGAATCGCATCTGCATTATGGCCATAGTCGGCGATCAGTGTCGCGCCGCGGTGACTGAAAAGATTGAAACGGCCTGGTGCAGTTTGCGTGTCATTCACAAAACTGGCCAATCCCGCACGAATGATCTCCCAATCCAGATCCAACGCCCAGCCCGCTCCAGTTGCGGCCATCGCGTTCTCGACCTGGAAAGCAACTGTACCATTTTGCGTCACAGGGATTCCCGCCAACGGTATCCGGTGTTCGACGCCTGCCTCCGAGGCGACAATCGAGTTGCCATCAAGATAGATAATACGCTTACGTTGCGCGCGGTGTCTGGCAATTACCGGATTTTCCGGATCTCGAGCAAAAAAAGTGACTGAGCCGCGGCAATGGGCCGCCATGCCAGCCACTAGAGGATCGGCCGCGTTCAGTACTGCTACGCCAGTGCCGGGCGTAACATTCTGTACGATGACGCGCTTGACAGCGGTCAAATCCTCCACCGTATTAATGTGCGAGAGGCCGAGGTGATCGCCTCCCCCAATGTTGGTGACTACGGCAACATTGCAGCGATCGAAACCCAGACCCTCGCGCAAAACGCCTCCTCGCGCCGTCTCAAATACTGCGGCATCCACATCGGGGTGGAGAAGAACCCTTTTTGCACTCTTTGGGCCGGCGCAATCACCCGTATCAATACGTTGACCATCAATATAAACGCCATCCGTGCTGGTCATGCCGATACGCAACCCTTGGCAATCGAGGATGTTGGCAATCAGACGAACGGTAGTAGTCTTGCCATTAGTACCTGTCACCGCGACGACCGGGATGCGTGCGTCATCCCCCTCTCTGAACATATTGGCAATGATTGCCTCCCCCACCGCACGCCCATTGCCGAATGAAGGCTGTAAATGCATACGCAGGCCTGGTGCGGCGTTAATCTCGATGACTGCGCCTTGTTCTTCCAACGGCCGCGACACGCTATTACAGACAACATCGACACCGCAAATATCGAGACCGATCATTTGTGCGGCAGCTTCGATACGGGCAGCAAACTCGGGATTAACATCATCGGTAACATCGGTAGCCGTTCCTCCGGTGGAAAGATTGGCGTTATTACGCAGAAAAACGCGCACGTCTTCCAGCGGAATGGATTCCGCCGTCAGGCCTTGGGTTGCCAAGTGTGCAAGCGCGACTTCATCGAAATGAATTTTTGTTAACGAGTTGGCGTGCCCCTCGCCACGCTGTGGGTCATTATTGATCTGCTCCACCAACTGGCTCACGCTGTGTTTGCCATCTCCAATAACCTGGGGAGGATCGCGCCGTGCAGCAGCAACCAGCTTGTTTCCGATTACCAGCATGCGGTAATCCTGGCCCGGAATAAAACGCTCGACCAACACTTCACTGCTGATTTCTGCCGCTAGCGCATAAGCCGCTTGTACCTGTTCGCGGCTTGTCAAATTCACACCTACACCCTTTCCCTGGTTCCCATCCCGTGGCTTGACAACGACCGCGCCGCCGATTTCACGGGCGGCGATCCATGCATCCTCTGCATTTGCTACGGGTCTACCCATCGCGACAGGAATGCCAGCTGCATCGAGCAGCATCCTCGTTAACTCCTTATCCTGCGCAATGGCTTCTGCGACGACACCTGTCAGGCCGGTTTCTGCAGCCTGAATACGCCGCTGCCTGCTGCCCCAGCCAAGTTGAACCATGCTGCCGTCAGTCAGGCGGCGGAAAGGAATGCCGCGCGCAACAGCGGCACGGACAATCGCGCTCGTGCTCGGCCCGAGGCGTATTTCCTCATTTAATTCGCGCAGTTGTTCCAACGCACCGGTCAGATCAAAAGGAATATTCTCGAATGCCGCATGGCATAAGGCCTGTGAAAGCTCCATGGACAGCCTGCCTACCGCTTCTTCGCTATATTCCACAATAACTTGATAAACTCCGATTTCCAGCGTTTGCAGGGTTCTGCTGAAAACTACCGGACAGCCGGCTTGTACTTGCAGGCCGAGCGCAGCACGTTCGAGAACGTGTGCCATCGTCAAAGCTCCGTAGCGAGAACGCTGGAGCAGACTTATTTGTGGAAATCGTTCCCGTAGAGAATTCAAGAAATCCGGAGCTTTACCGATGAGACACTCGGTTTCGCTGCAAAAAATTATGGCTTCTATGGCAGTACGATGACTCCACAAATTGGGGCCGCGTAGTGCGCGGATGCGTGATACTTTCATTAACAGTTCTCCTAGTATTTCTTGTTCAACGCGGAAGTATGAGTAATTAATTTACCTTATCGGCCGATTCCACCCTCAGCAGCGGCGAAGTTTCAATCACGGTACGTATGATTGCTGGCGTGATTCGCAGCGCCCACGCAGCGGCCACTGCCGCCAGAATATTCTCGACCGCGGGGATCGCCTTCCCCCCATCGGTGAACGGGATGTCGGCCAGTTTCGCCAGTGGTAGCTCGTTAGCGCCGTTAACAAGCAAAATTTCTCCATCTCGAACCATCACGACGCGCTTCCCTCGCTTAGAACCTATGCCCTTTGTACCATGTCTACGATGCTCTTTAACGGCCAGCAGCTCGGAGTCAAGACTGAAGTAGATGATCTCACCGATGCAGAGCGAAGCCATCTCGACGAGCATTGTCTCCCTGGCGTTGAGCACGGCTGCGCCTGTCGCCATCACTACGTCTACTTGAGTGCGTAATACGTCAAAGACTTGTTTAGGAGTCTCGATATCATAGCGGCCATAATGCCGATTTAACTCGACATTGGTAATGACGCCGACCTGACACCAGTCGTACGCCAAACCTTCTCCAAGAATGGTATCGCTGCCGTTCTCAAAAACTGCGGCTTCAATCGCACGGTTCATTAGAATACGGTGAGCCGACTTCCATTTGGCATGGTCACCCTTATAAACCTGCGTTTGGCCCAGATAGAATCCGTCGCTGCAAGCAAGTCCGGTATGCTTGCCAGCAGAAGCAAGCAATCTTGCTACAAGAAGTGCCACAGTGGTTTTGCCGTAGCTGCCGGTAATGCCCACTATCGGGATACGGCCATCGTCGTTATTGGGGAAAAGGTGATCGACAATTGCCTTGCCAACCGGCCTGGGCGTACCCACAGCAGGTTTGATGTGCATGAGCAGACTCGGACCGGCATTCACTTCGACGATGGCTCCGCCCTGTTCGGCAAGGGGACGGGAAATATCCTTGGCTACAAGATCAATACCGGCAATGTCCAATCCAACAATACGGGCAGCGAGAGAGGCCGCCGCAGCGACGCTGGGATGCACCGCGTCCGTTACATCGAAAGCATGGTTGCCGTTGCGCTGAATCAGAACTTCGTACGTGGCTGGCGGTACGGAGTTGATAGTGAGGCCTTGGCGAACGATTTCCATTATCGTTACGCCGTCTATGCTAATCAGATTCAACGGATGATCTTCGGTTACTCCACGGCGTGGATCGGAATTAATCTGATCGCTGATTAGTTCGCTAATGGTTGATTTGCCATCACCGATAACCGATACTGAATCACCACGGTTGGCGGCAACCAGGCGGTCGCCAACA
>Ga0157370_10002554_pt1 | contig 21839 bp, 18 predicted proteins | sample C35metaG_FD_113463 | JGI IMG/M metagenome (GOLD analysis project Ga0157370, IMG submission 113463) | Corn rhizosphere microbial communities from Kellogg Biological Station, Michigan, USA - C3-5 metaG | ecosystem: Host-associated > Plants > Roots > Rhizosphere > Soil | place: USA: Michigan...
CTCCATCGTATCGACTTTCGATTTGCTCAATTGCGAGTCACTTCTATATTGAGGAGGTGCTCTGAACTTCCTGCCCTTTGTTGAGCCTTGGCCCATGGCAACTACTGATCAGCTGATCATCTGCGAGCACTGCGACTGTGTGTATGAAAAAGTCACGCTCGCCAAACACCAGAAAACCCTGTGTACGTGCTGCGGCGGCGTGCTCCAGCGCTATAACGGTCTGACAGTGGAGCAACGCCTGGCGTTGACCTTCGCCGCGTTGATGCTGTGGGTTTTCGCCAATTTTTATCCGGTCATGAGCATCAGCCTCAAAGGCTTGAAAAACAGTGCAACGCTCTGGGATTCAGTCCTGGCCCTGAGCATGGGACCGATCACCTTCATTGCGATGGTCGCGGCGATTGCGATGATCATCGCACCGATTTTCCAGCTGTTGTTGCTCATCTGGGTCCTGGGTTTTGCCCTCTCACACCGTCGTTCACCCGGTTTTAAATTCTGCATGCGCTGGCTGGAGGCCCTCAGGCCCTGGAGCATGCTGGAAGTCTGCCTGCTGGGTGCAATGGTGGCGGTCATCAAACTCGCCGGATTGCTGGACGTACTGCCCGGCATCGGCCTGTTTGCGCTTGCCGTGCTGAGCCTGATGATGATCCGCATCGCCGGGCGCGATATCCGTGAATTATGGGACATTCTATGAATACCCCTCCGGTCGCCAGCGAACTCAACCTGTGCCTGTGTCACAGCTGCGGCCTGGCCTGCGACATGACCGGCGAGCCGCATGAATGTGAGCGCTGCGGTGCGCCCCTGCATCGGCGCAAAACCAACTCGCTGAACCGCACGTGGGCCTACATGTTCACCGCCCTGGCGTTTTACGTCCCGGCCAATCTGTTGCCGGTGATGAACACCAAGATGGTCGGTAACGGTGCCGACAGCACGATCATGAGCGGCGTACTTGAGTTCTGGGAGGCCGGCGCGTGGGACATCGCCCTGATCATTTTCATCGCCAGCATCGCGGTGCCGGGCATCAAGTTTTTGGCCCTGACGTTCCTGCTGTTGTCCGTACACCGCGACAGCCAGTGGGCACTCAAGGAACGGTCGCAGCTGTACCGCTTTGTGGAGGTCATCGGTTACTGGTCAATGCTCGATGTGATCGTCGTGGCACTGGTGGCCTCCCTGGTGAAGTTTCAGGCCCTGGCCGACATCGAACCGCGCCCGGGCATCCTGTTTTTTGGTTTGGTGGTGGTGTTCACCATGCTGTCGGCGATGAGTTTCGACCCGCGCCTGATCTGGGATTCAACGCGGGAAAACCCACAAAACGAGGAGGTCATGGATGAAGTCGCAAGCCACTGAAGGGCCACAGGCCCCCGGACAGGCCCCAATCAAGACTGGCCGCAGCGTTTCACTGGTCTGGATCGTTCCGATTGTCGCGGTATTGGTGGGTATTTCCCTGGTCGTCCACAGCATCTTGCAGGAAGGCCCGACTATCACGGTTACGTTCAAGACCGGTGATGGCCTGACGGCCAACAAGACCGAGGTCAAATACCGCAACGTGATCATCGGCCAAGTCTCGGACGTAGAACTGAGCAACGACCAGAAGAGTGTCAACGCCACGATCAAACTGGCCAAGCAGGCCGAAAGCTTCACCCGTGAAGACTCGCAATTCTGGGTCGTGCGTCCGCGCATCGGTGCCGGCGGTGTCTCAGGGATCGATACATTGCTGTCCGGTGATTACATCGGCGCCGACATCGGCCAGGCCAATGGCCGCGCGAAAAACTTCAAGGGCCTGGAAAACCCGCCGGCGATCACCTATGGCGAACCCGGCAAGCGTTTCACCTTGCACACCCAGGACCTGGGCTCGCTGGACATTGGCTCGCCGGTTTACTACCGCAAGATTCCGGTTGGCCAAGTGGTGGCCTATGGATTGGACCCGGATGGCAAAGGGGTGAACATCGACTTGTTCATCCATGCACCCAATGACCAGTACGTCACCGAAAACACCCGTTTCTGGAACGCCAGCGGTATCGACGTAAGCGTGGGTGCCAACGGTTTTGCGGTCAAGACCGAATCCTTGTCCTCGATGTTGGTAGGCGGTATTGCCTTTCGCGCGCCGGAGTACAGCCCTAACGATAAACCTGCCGCCGAAGAATATGCCTACGAACTGTTCGAGGACCAGCAAAGCGCCCTCGCGCCACCGAATGGCAAGCCGCAATTCCTGGCCCTGCGTTTCGATCAGGCCATGCGCGGGCTCAAGGTCGATGCGCCGGTGGAATTCCTGGGCATGGAGATCGGCAAGGTGGTATCGGTCAATCTGGATTTCGACGCGCAAAAGCGCACGTTCCCGGTCAATGTCGGCATCGTGATCTACCCGCAGCGTTTGGGGCAGGCCCACACCAAAATGATCAAGGCGCTCAATCATGACCCCAATGACGAAGCGGCCAGCGTTCGGATGATTGGCTCGTTTATCGAAAACGGCCTGCGCGCCCAGGCCCGTACCGGCAATCTGTTGACCGGTCAGTTGTACATTTCCCTGGACTTCTACCCTAAAACCGAAAAAGTGGCCTTCGATCCAAACGCACGCCCGGTCATGATTCCGACGTTGCCGGGTAGCCTTGAGCAATTGCAGGAAAAACTGGAGGCCATGGTCGACAAACTCAACAAACTGCCAATCGATCGTATTGCCGGCAACCTCGACAGCAACCTCGTGGAACTGCGCAAAGGCTTGGCGCAATTCAATACCAAGACCCTGCCCGGTGTGAGCACCACCCTGTCGGACGTCAGCACGACCCTGCAATCGGCCAATACGACGATAAAGTCGGCCGGTTCCACCATCGCCGAAGACTCGCCGCAACGGGTACAACTGGGAGAAACACTGGATGAACTGGGGCGCGCGGCAAGAGCGTTGCGTCAGCTGGCGGATTATTTGAGCAGGCATCCAGAATCGCTGATTCGTGGACGACCCGAAAATGCCTCGGCTAAGGACCTGAAACAATGACCGCGCCGCAGAACAAAGGAGCACGACGTATGGGTTTTTCGCCGAAGATCACCTTGATCACTGCGCTGATGCTGCTGGCGGCCTGCCGCAGTGAACCGGTTCATTACCACACGCTGATGCCGCAGCAAACCGGGGGCGCGGCGCACAGTAACGGGATGTACATCGAGTTTGATGCTGTCAGTGTGCCGGCTCAGGTCGACCGGACGCAGATAGTCATTCGCCAGGGAAACAGTGGCCTGGTCCTGCTGGAAACCGACTGGTGGGGCGCATCACTGTCTGAGGAATTACAAAGCGCACTGGCGGCTCAACTGATCAACGCCAACCCCCCACGCAAATTGTCGTTGCGGGTGGAGGTGCAGCGCTTTGATTCTGTTCCCGGCCAGTACGGGCTGATCGAGGCGACCTGGCGCTTGCGGGGCATCGGTGAAGGCAATGTTTCATCACTCACCTGCCATAGCACTTTGCAAACGCCTTCGGCGACAAGTATCGAAGACCTGGTTGCCGCCCAGCAGAACAATGTCAAACGCCTGGCGGCCGTGATCGGCCAGGCGGCCAGGGGGTCGCAACAGAGTTGCCCGTCCTCCGGTTGAAACCGATTACGCCGGCTTAAGCTCAACGGTGAAACAGCAGCCGTTGGGCTCAAGGCTGCCGAGCGTCACTTGCCATTGCTGTCGGCTACAGATCCGCTGCACCTGCGAAAGCCCTGATCCCAAGCCCGCTCCCCGACTTTCATCGTCGGGTATGAAAGGCTGGAACATCGCATGACGTTTTTCTTCCTCGGCAAAGCAACTGCGGCACTTCTGTAACAAGTTTCACACCGTACTTGATATTGACTTTCAAATACTCCGCGCAACTAGTTAGTTTGTAATAATGTTGTAGATCATCACACTAGAAGCATTTGCCCTTCGATCATCTGCGCAAAATTTTCACATCCGTTTCACCACGTTCACACGCCTCAGCCTTTAACGTACCGCTCATCATCCAGGTTTAGTAAAACTTGATTTGAAATTCGTCAGTTTTTTCTGCGGCCAAAGCAGCCTTATGTCCGGTGTTGCGAACAGTCAAGGGTAAGAACATGCTCAAAACGGTATCACCTGCCACCTCAGCGCCACGCCAGGGTTCGCGCCTCACCCGAGTGGTTGCGATCTCGGGCTCACTGTTGGTGGCTGCTCTCGTGACAGGTTTTGTCATGTGGCACACCTCGCCGACAAATCTGGGAAGCGCCGACGCCCAGGCCCATGCCGAACTGCTCAAGCATTGGCAGGCCGGAGAAGTGGTGGTGTTGGTGCGACACGCCGAGCGCTGTGACCGGTCGAGCAACCCGTGCCTGGGTCCTGCCGACGGCATTACCCGCCATGGCAGCGAAACAGCTACGGCGGTAGGTAAAGGCTTTATGGGCCTGGGCATGGCGCAGACCGATGTACTTGCAAGCCCGGTGACCCGCACCCAACAAACAGCGCACGCCATGTTCGGCAAAGATGCGGTCGCCCAAGAATGGCTGGCCAGTTGTGGCACCGCACTGCGTAACGATGTGGTTGCGCACAAGGTTGCCCATCGCAACAGCGTGCTGGTGACGCACAGTGGCTGTATCAGCGACTTTGAAAAAGAGACAGGTTTCAAACACGCTGCCGACAGTGAATACACCAGTTCATTGTTCGTCAGCATCGATGCACAAGGGCAACTCAAGGTGTTGGGCATCCTGCAACCTGAAGACTGGCCCTCGCTGGCGACTGCAGCAGCACGCAAGTAACGACTCGCCAGCCGGCAGTAACAATGGAAGGTGAACGGTGCATTTTAAGTGCACCCATGGAACCTTCCTTAGTTAAGTGCCCGACAGTGAAAGTTAATCTTTCTCAATGGACAGCTGAACGCTAGTTCACCTTTATTTTCGATTTTGTCAGGAACCATTCAACCAAGGAGGCTGATAGTTCCAGATCAAAGAAATCACTTACTCCGGCTGTATTTGTGCCTTCGGGCAATTTATTCCAGTGCTGTGCTTTCGCAGGATTGCGCCGAGCCCTGCACTGAATTCGGTAACGTCTCTAAGTCAGGTCGAGTCATGACGTCCCAAAACAATCCGTTGCGACACCCGGTCGGGGCACAGTCCTACCGTTATACCGGCACTTCAAACGCCGCCAATCGCTGGATTGTGCCCGGTCTGGTTCTCGCCTTTGTGGTGTTCTACCTGCTGCCCTTGATGACCCACGGCCTGTGGATCCCCGACGAGCCCCGTTATGCCCAGATCAGCCAGGAAATGCTCCTGAGCGGCAACTGGGTCGCGCCGCACTTCATGGGCATTCGCTACTTCGAAAAGCCCATCGCCGGGTACTGGATGATTGCCATCGGCCAGGCGGTTTTTGGTGACAACCTGTTTGGTGTGCGCATTGCTTCGGCGCTCAGTACCGGGCTAAGTGTCTGGTTGACGTACCTGATCGCCCGCAGGCTTTGGAGCGACCCGCGCAAAAGCGCGGCCTGCGCGTTGCTGTACATGAGTTTCGGGCTGATTGCCGGCCAGGCCGGTTACGCCAACCTCGATCCGCAATTCACCTTCTGGGTCAACCTGAGCCTGGTTGCGCTGTGGTTTGCCCTCGACGGTCAAACCCCACGAAGCAAGGTGGGTGCCTGGGCGATGCTGGGGTTCGCCTGTGGCATGGGCTTCATGACCAAGGGCTTTCTGGCCTGGTTGTTACCCGTGTTGATCGCCCTGCCCTACATGCTTTGGCAACGGCGCATGGGTGAACTGGTGCGTTACGGTTCGTTGGCCGTGCTGGTGGCGGTGGTGGTGTGCTTGCCTTGGGTGCTCGCCATTCACCACCGGGAGCCGGACTTCTGGCGCTTTTTCTTCTGGAACGAACACGTGCGCCGGTTCGCCGCCGATGATGCACAGCATGCGCGGCCATGGTGGTTCTATCTGCCCTTGCTGGTGGTGTCGAGCCTGCCATGGGCGGCGTTGCTACCGACCACGTTCATCAACGCCTGGAAGCACAAACGCCAGCCTGTCGTCGGTTTCCTGCTGCTTTGGCTGCTGTTGCCACTGGCTTTCTTCAGTTTGAGCAGCGGCAAACTGCCGACCTACATCATGCCGTGCCTATTGCCGCTGGCCCTGCTGATGGGGCACACGGTCATGGAGCTCCTGAACCAAGGGCGAGCGCGGTCGCTTCGCATCAATGCGGCGATCAACATCACCGTGGGCACTGTTGCCCTGATCGCCCTGCTCTATCTTCAGGTTTCCAAAGAGATCTACGAAAACACCGAGATGTTCAGCCTGTCGCTGGCGTTCATCGTGTTGCTCGGCTGGATCATCAGCAATTCATTACAAGCCCTGCGTCCACTGACTTTTTGGGCGATGCCGGCGATCGGCATCTGGATATTGATTGCGTTGTTGCCAGCCGCCATGCCGGCACAGGTCGTCAACAGCAAGATGCCGGACCAGTTCATTGCCGAACACCTCGATGCATTGGGCAAAACCAGTTCTTTGCTCAGTAACGATCTCGGTGCGGCCTCCGCGTTGTCCTGGCGTTTGAAGCGCCCGCAAGTCGATCTGTTCAATACCATCGGCGAGCTGAAGTACGGTCTCGGCGACCCGGCCATGGCTTCGCGCAAAGTGCCCCTGGACAACGTCGATGAGTGGATGACCGAGGCGCGCAAAAAAGGCTCGGTCGGTGTGGTGATGCGGGTCAACAGTGTCGCGGAAATCGAAGAAGTCGAGCGGTTGCCTATCGATGGCAAACGCTATCAGCGTGGCAATCTGCAGATCCTGATTTTTCCGCAAACCAGCCCTGACAAAGTTTCGCCACCAGCACCGACTGGAAACCCGTCATGAAGTTCTGGGCCAGTGACAGGGGCCGGTTAACGCTCCTGCTGGGTGCAACCGCGTTGATGCTGTTGCTGGGGCTGGGCACCCGGGAGTTGTGGGGCGCGGAAACACGCTGGGCCAACATCGCCTTACAGATGCTGCAAAGCGGTGACTATATTGATCCCTACCTCAAGGGCGGGGCCTACTACGACAAACCCCTGCCCTCCTATTGGTTGATCACCGCCTCCGCCTGGTTGACGGGTGGCCTGGACCCTTGGTCGTTGCGCCTCTCGTCAGTGATTGCGGCGTGGCTGAGCGTGTGGCTGGTGTACCTGATCGGCGAACGGCTGTATCGCAAAGGTACCGGTTTGATTGCCGGCTGGATGCTGGCGACCACCTTCTATTTTATCTTCTGGGCACGGGTTGCCACGGCTGACATTCTCACGGTGTGCGGCGTACTGGCGGCGGTGTGGTGGTACTGGCGGGGGCCCGACGACACACGGTTCAGCCGCTACCTGGTGTTTTGCCTGCTGCTGTCCTTGACCTCACTGTTCAAAGGTTTGATCGGCTTCATCCTGCCAGGGTTGTTGTTATTGCCTCATCTGTTGCAGGAGGGTCGCTGGAAACGCCACCTCAATTGGCGGCTGTGTGCAGCCCTGTCGGTTGCCGGCGTTTTCTACATGACACCGTTCATGTTGTCGCATGTGTATGGCACACCGACCTATGGCGAAAGTGGCTTGGGCTTGGTGTTGCGCGAAAATGTCGTCCGGTTCTTCCAGCCGTTCGATAACATCGGGCCGATTTACACCTACCTGCTTTACCTTCCCGTCTACACCTTGCCATGGGCGCCGTTCTGGTTGTTGGCGCTGTGGGTCTCTGCACGCAACTGGCGCAGTGTCGAACCCAATACACGTTGGCTGATCTGGGGGCTGGGGCTGCTGATGCTGTTTTTCACCGCCAGCGGAAGTCGACGCAGCTACTACGTATTGCCCCTCGTGCCCTTCGCCCAGTTACTGGGGGCTTGGTGGATCACCCGGCGCATGGCCGAACGCAACGCCGACAGTGCGTTTGGCAGTCGCGGGTTGAAGATCGGTTTCGGGGTGAGCGCAGTCGTATTGATGACTGTGCTCGGCGTGCTGTACCCCTGGACTAACAGCGGTGGCGGCGTGGTGGATTTCGGTGAGACGGTCAAGTTTGAAGCCAGCAAGCGGGCGCCGTTGGAGCACTGGCGCATGGTGATGATCGACGTCGACAACAAAGTGCCGATGTACCTGCAAACCGGTGGCGCACCGTTCTATTACGTGCAGGAAACCGAGGACTTCCCTCGCTCCGGCAACACCGCGACACTGATGGCCTGGCTGGATAACGCCAGCGGCCAACACTGGAATCCGCAGCGCACCATTGTGGTCGCGCAGTACCACAAGGGTGATGCGCTGCCGCTGAACTACCTGAGTGCCGACCACCAGGTCATCACCACCACGCCCACCAACGGCGAGCGGATGTTCCACGCCCGAGAGGAACAGAGCGTGGCGTTTATTCCCGAGTCGTCCACGACGAAAACTGAAACGACCGGCCCCTAGGCGTCCGCCGGGCCACTGAGCTATCCTTTCGCCACCTTCTGGTGTGGAGCGGCCGCCCGTCACAATCGGGGCGATTGCTCAAATCCCGATACGGCTGGTGCCCCCCCCCCCCAACATCGCGCTTGATCTGCCTGACCTTGATCGATGACATCGTTTGACATCGATCAAGGGCAAGGGGCCAAAGGAATGCTAACCTGAATGGAAATGACATGTATTAACGGTTTCTTTGACGTTTTTTTCTCATTTAGCGCTCTACATTCCCTGCCGACTCAAAGCATGCAAATGATTCGCATTGATTGACAGGTGAATCGGCGTGCATGACTTCTAAAAAAGAACAGGAGCAGCCCCCCAGAATGACGCCCTCGATCCCTTCGTTCCTCAAATCCGCACTGCTAAGCACTGCACTGCTGGCCGCCGGGCACGTGTATGCCGCTGATACCGCCGGTATCGTGGTCTACAACGCCCAACACGAAAGCCTGACCAAGGCCTGGGTCGAGGGTTTCACTCAGGAAACAGGGATCCCGGTCACCTTGCGCAACGGCGACGACACCGAGATGGGCAACCAGATCGTACAGGAAGGCGCCGCCTCCCCGGCCGATGTGTTCCTGACCGAAAACTCCCCGGCCATGGTGCTGGTCGACAAGGCCGGGCTCCTTGCTCCGGTAGCGCCGACCACGCTGGAACAAGTCGAATCAGCTTATCGTCCGGCGCATGGCAAATGGATCGGGATCGCCGCGCGCTCCACGGTGTTCGTGTACAACCCGAGGATGCTGCCTGAAGCCGATTTGCCCAAGTCGCTGATGGACCTCGCCGGGCCAAACTGGAAAGGCCGTTGGGGCGCGTCGCCGGCCGGCGCCGACTTCCAGGCCATCGTCGCCGCCGTGCTCGAACTCAAGGGCGAAGCAGCTACCCTCGAATGGCTTAAAGGGTTGAAAGCCAACGCCACGATTTATCGCGGCAACAGCGCCGTACTCAAGGCAGTCAATGCCGGCCAGGTCGACAGCGGCGTGATTTACCACTATTACAGCTACGGCGATCAGGCCAAGACCGGCGAAAACAGCAAGAACACCGCCCTGTACTACTTCAAACATAAAGACCCGGGTGCCTTTGTCAGTGTTTCCGGTGGCGGCGTTCTGGCCTCCAGCAAACACAAGGAAGAAGCACAGGCGTTCCTGAAATGGATCACCGGTAAAGAAGGCCAGAAAGTCCTCGAAACCGGTAAGTCGTTCGAGTACGCCGTGGGTAAAAACGCACCCTCCAACCCTAAACTGGTGCCTTTGCAGCAGCTGGACGCGCCAGCAGTCGATGCCTCAAAACTCGACAGCAAAAAAGCCGTGGAGCTGATGACTCAGGCGGGATTGCTCTAATTGATGCCAGAAACCCTGCCAGGGGGTGTCGCCACGGCGATGCCCTCGAACTTGCGACGACGCGCCCGTGGTGTCTTCGCAGGTCGCGGCGGCGCGTGGGTGATCAGTTTGTCCATACTGGTCTCGCTCCTGTCGCTGTTACCGATTGCCTTCGTACTCGGTGTGTCGATCCAGACAGGCTGGGCGGCCATCGTGCCGCTGGTCTTTCGACCTCGGGTCGCTGAATTACTGTTCAACACCGTGCTGCTGGTGCTGATCACTATTCCTTTATGCATCATGCTGGGCCTGGCGCTGGCCTGGCTGACAGAACGCACCAACCTGCCGGGTCGACGCGGGTGGTCGCTGCTGGCGACGGCGCCGCTGGCCGTACCGGCGTTCGTACACAGCTATGCGTGGGTGAGCCTGGTGCCACCGATACATGGGCTGTTTGCCGGCGTCCTGGTCTCGGTCATCGCCTACTTCCCGTTCCTGTACCTGCCAATCGCCGCCACCTTGCGCCGGCTCGACCCGGCCATCGAAGACGTCGCCGAATCGCTGGGGCTCAAGCCCTGGGCGGTGTTCTTTCGTGTGGTGCTGCCGCAACTGCGTCTGGCCATTTGTGGCGGAGCGTTGTTGGTGGGCCTGCACTTGCTGGCCGAATATGGCCTGTACGCGATGATTCGCTTCGACACCTTCACCACCGCGATCTTCGACCAGTTCAAATCCACCTTCAACGGCCCGGCCGCCAACATGCTGGCCAGTGTGCTGGCCCTGTGTTGCCTGGCGATGCTGACCGCCGAATCCGCCGCTCGCGGAACGGCGCGTTATGCCCGGGTGGGGTCGGGAAGCGCGCGCGCACAGCGGGTTGTGCGCTTGGGTTCGCTAGCCAAAACACTTGGCCTGCTGCTGCAAATCATCACCTGCACGCTGGCACTGGGTGTGCCGTTGATCACGCTGGGCAAGTGGCTGATGGCGGGCGGCACACAGGTCTGGGAACTGGACGAATTGATGCCGGCACTGCAACAGACATTGCAGCTTGGCGCGGCGGGCGCGGTTCTGACGACCTGCGCTGCGATTCCGATTGCCTGGCTGTCAATTCGCTCGCCGGGACGGTTGCAACGGGTACTGGAAAGCTGCAACTACATCACCAGTTCGTTGCCGGGGATTGTCGTCGCGCTGGCCCTGGTGACCGTCACCATCCACTTTGCGCGGCCGATTTACCAGACTACGATCACCGTGCTGCTGGCGTATTTGCTGATGTTCTTGCCTCGGGCGCTGGTGAGTTTGCGCGCGGGTATTGCCCAGGCGCCGGTAGAGCTGGAAAACATCGCGCGCAGCCTCGGCCGCTCGCCCGGTCGGGCCTTGTGGCTGATCACCTTGCGCCTGGCCGCACCGGGTGCCGCCGCTGGAGCAGCGCTGGTGTTTCTGGCGATTACCAATGAACTCACCGCCACCCTGTTGCTCGCGCCCAATGGGACGCGCACCCTGGCCACCGGTTTCTGGGCCATGACCAGCGAAATCGACTATGCCGCGGCTGCGCCCTATGCGCTGTTGATGATCCTGCTGTCACTTCCGTTGACCGGGCTTCTTTATCACCAATCCAAACGAACGGCTGGCCGATGAACGCACTTGAACTGCATGCCATTTCCAAGTCCTATGGCGACCAAAAGGCGCTGGAGAGCATCAACCTGTCGGTGCCCAACGGCAGCCGAACGGTGATTGTCGGCCCGTCCGGTTCAGGCAAAACCACCCTGTTGCGGATGATTGCCGGCTTCGAGTTCCCGGACACGGGCCGTCTTTCAATCAATGGCCAGACACTCGTCGACGACACCCACGAGGTGCCGGCCCATCAGCGCCTGATCGGCTACGTCCCCCAGGACGGTGCCCTGTTCCCGCACATGACCGTGGCCGCCAATATCGGTTTCGGCCTGTCGAAAAAGGGCCACGAAAAAAACGAACGCATCGCTGAACTGATGGACAGTGTGGCGCTGGACAAGAGCATGGCCAACCGTTGGCCCCACGAACTCTCCGGCGGCCAGCAGCAACGTGTGGCCCTGGCGCGGGCGTTAGCCCAGCAGCCACGCTTGATGCTGCTCGATGAGCCTTTTTCCGCCCTCGATACCGGTCTTCGAAGCGCCATGCGCAAGATGGTCGCCCGACTGTTGTCCGATGCCGGTGTCACCACCATCCTGGTCACTCATGACCAAAGCGAAGCGTTGTCATTTGCCGATCAACTGGCCGTGATGCGTGATGGCCGGCTCGTGCAGTCAGGCCACCCGCTGGATCTCTATCGCTACCCCGACGATGAGCAAACCGCGCTGTTTCTCGGGGATGCCGTGGTCATGCCTGCCAGAATCGAAGCCGGCTGGGCCCATTGCGACCTCGGCCGGATACCGGTGAACAACCACCGCAACAACAAATCGGCGCAAATCATGCTGCGCCCCGAGCAACTGCAACTCGTCAGCATCCATCCCAGCCCCGACGAAGTGGCCGGGTGCCGCGCCGTGGTCACCGACCGGGACTTCAGTGGCAATACCTGCACATTAACCGTGGAATTGCAGACCCCGGTCTTGGGGGAACAGTCGGGTCGGTCATTAACGGTACGCAGTTCAGGTATGTACGCGCCGCCTGCCGGCAGCGCGGTGCATGTCTCGACCATCGGCCATGCCCACGTGTTCAGCGAGTCGTAACCGGCCTGTTTTAAAGATCAAAGCGATCCACTGCGCGTCGCCGCTCGTTGTCGTCGCGCACATCGTAATTGGCGGTCGTCTGGATATTGCTGTGATGCGCCAGTTTCTGGGCAATGGACAAATCGTGCTCCTCGATCACGCGAGTGATGAATGAGCGCCGAAAATCATGCGGCATGATCTTCACACCCACCTCGGCACCGCGCTGGCGCGCAATGTAATAGATCGCATGCTTGGTCACGCGCTCGCGGGTGATATGGCTGCCACGCCGGATCCGATTGAACAGAAACGGGTCGTCCACTTCGCCCTCCTTGAGCTGTGAACGACGAAACGCCAGCCAGGCCTCCAGTTCGGTGAAGGCCCAGGCGGGTGCGTACTTGATCAATTGCTTGTTGCCCTTGGCGGTGACCCGCAGGCTGCGCTCGGCAAAATCAACCTGTGACAGGTCCAGGTTCACCGACTCCGACTTGCGCATGCCCGAACCGTACAAAATCCCGATGATCGCTGCGTCCCGCAACCCTTGTGGCCGGGGATCGGCGGCACACACCGCCATCAACTCCTGGATCAGCGTGCGCCGCAAGTTACGCCCCTGGGACAACCGGGTGCCGGCAATCCCTTTGACCGAGCGCATTTTCAGCAGATGCTCCTGACTGATCAGGCTCATACGCCACGCCTCGTTCATCACCCCGCGCACCGCGTTAACGTACAGCGATGATGTATTGGGGGCGTAGCCGTCTTCGCGCAACGCAGCCACTAGCGCAATGACATTTTCCGGCTGCAGCTGATGCCAGGGGATCTCCTCGATGTTCACGTCTTCGAAACCCAGGCGATCCGCGGCATCCTGCAAAACATATCGCATGGTCAACTGACTGGAGGGCGCGAGCCGGGCCAGGTACAGGGTCAACGGATTGGTCTTTGTAGCAACAGGATGGGTAACAGGTAAGTCAATCAAACGAAACGGCCTTGTGAAAACGATGCAGTAAAGCAACTAAGGGTTGAAATATCCTTCATCTAAAATGGAGACTTCCGTAGGACTTTCCCTCTAAAAACCGCGATGAACGGCACGAGTCTGAACAGTGCCTGTATGACGCTCAGATAAACGAATTGCCAACCGGGTTTTCATGTTCCTTTCACGAAAATGCGCATACCCTCAACGAGTCGCGACTGTCCCTCACAGGGCTCCAACGTGCCGACCGGAACAAAAAAAGTCAATTGATGCGGTTTATCACGCAGTTTCGGTAACTGATTGAAGCAGCTAATTTTTTATCGTCTACGCTTGCCTTGGATCCAACACATCCGGTATTTATGTCCGTTCATTTCAGCCCGAGGTGCCCATGAGTCAGGCGTTTCTCCCCTTCTCCCGCCCGAGTATCGGCGATGAAGAAATTGCAGCCGTAGAGCAAGTATTGCGCTCCGGCTGGATCACTACCGGGCCGAAAAACCAGCAATTGGAAGAGCAATTCGCCAACTATGTTGGCTGCCGGCATGCCGTTGCACTTTCTTCGGCCACCGGTGGCATGCACATCACCTTGCTGGCACTGGGCATTGGTCCGGGCGACGAAGTCATTACCCCGTCCCAGACATGGGTGTCCACCGCCAACATGATCTGCCTGCTGGGCGCCACGCCAGTGTTCGTCGACGTTGACCGCGACACACTGATGAGTGATGCCACCAGCATCGAGGCGGCCATCACCCCGCGCACCAAGGCCATCATTCCGGTGCACTACGCCGGCGCTGCCTTCGATCTCGACCCGCTCTATGCGTTGGCCGACAAACACGGTATCGCCGTCATCGAAGACGCCGCCCACGCCGCCGGCACCTTCTACAAAGGTCGACACGTCGGTTCGACAGGCACGGCCATCTTCTCGTTCCACGCTATCAAGAATATGACCTGCGCCGAGGGTGCGATGTTCGTCACCGACGACGAAGCGCTGGCCAGCCGGGTGCGCATGCTCAAGTTTCATGGCCTCGGCGTCGATGCTTACGACCGCATGACTCACGGCCGCAAACCTCAGGCACAGGTGATGGAGCCGGGTTTCAAATACAACCTGGCCGACATCAATGCCGCCATCGCACTGGTACAGCTGGAGCGCCTGGACGACATCAACGCCAAACGCACCGAACTGGCACGCACGTACCTGCAACGCCTGGAAGGCAGCGCCGTGCAGCCGCTCGCGGTGCCGACCTACCCGCAACAACACGCCTGGCACCTGTTCATCCTGCGCATCGATCCCGAGCGCTGCGGGCTGGACCGTGAAGCGTTCATGAAGGGTTTGCAGGAGCAAAACATCGGCACCGGCATCCACTTTATAGCCACACACCTGCACACGTATTATCGTCAGCGTTTCCCGAACATTTATTTGCCCAACACCGAATGGAACTCGGCGCGGCTATGTTCGATTCCCTTGTTCCCGGACATGACCAACGATGATGTCAATCGTGTGGTCGATGCCATTGAAAACGTTATGGACAGAGCTCAGTGAAACCTTACCCAATCAATTGCGTATCGGTTGTTATCCCGGTCTACAACGAGCAAGACAGCCTGCCCGAGTTGCTTCGACGTACTGAAGCGGCGTGTGAGCAGTTGCACCATGAATACGAAATCGTGTTGGTGGATGACGGCAGCCGCGACGATTCGGCGCAAATCCTCGAGGACGCTGCCAATCGCGAAGGCAGCAAAGTGGTCGCGGTCATTCTCAACCGCAACTATGGCCAACACGCGGCGATCATGGCGGGCTTCGAGCATTGCAAAGGTGATGTCGTCATCACCCTCGATGCCGACCTGCAAAACCCGCCTGAAGAAATTCCGCGACTGGTGGCCCAGGCCGAACTCGGTTATGACGTGGTCGCCACGGTGCGCAACAACCGTCAGGACTCGGCCCTGCGCCGCTGGCCTTCGAAGCTGATCAACCTCGCCGTTCAGCGCTCGACCGGCGTTGCCATGAGCGATTACGGCTGCATGCTGCGTGCTTACCGCCGCACCATCGTCGACGCGATGCTGGCCTGCCGCGAACGCAGCACCTTCATCCCGATCCTGGCCAACAGTTTTGCCCGGCACACCACGGAAATCCTGGTGATGCATGCCGAACGTGAACACGGCGAATCCAAGTACAGCCCCATGCGCCTGGTCAACCTGATGTTCGACCTGATTACCTGCATGACCACCACGCCATTGCGCCTGCTGAGCATCATCGGCTTCGCCATGGCCGGTCTGGGTGTGCTGTTTGCCATGACATTGATTTTCTTGCGCCTGGTGTTTGGCGCTGAATGGGCCGGCGACGGTTCGTTTGTACTGTTTGCCGTGCTGTTCGTGTTCACCGGTGGGCAATTCATCGGTATGGGACTGTTGGGCGAGTACCTGGGACGCATGTACAGCGATGTCCGTGCCCGCCCTCGTTTCTTTGTCGAAAAAGTCTTGCGCAGCCAACCCGCCGCGCCCGCCCCCGTTGTCACCGTTGACGGTCTCACTTCCACTTCTTCAGATCAGGTTCTCTCATGAGTGCAAAAGCTGTTGTCTTCGCCTACCACGATATTGGCTGTGCCGGTATCGAATCCCTGCTTGCGTCCGGCATTGAAATTGCCGCCGTGTTTACTCATGCCGATGATCCCAAAGAAAACGCCTTCTACGGTTCCGTTGCCCAGTTGTGTGCGCGAAAAGGCATCCCGGTTCATGCCCCTGAAGACGCCAACCATCCGCTGTGGATCGAGCGCATCGCCAAACTCGACCCGGATTACCTGTTCTCGTTCTACTACCGCAACCTGCTGACCGAACCGCTGCTGGCCACCGCCCGCAAAGGCGCATTCAACCTGCACGGTTCGTTGCTGCCAAGCTACCGTGGCCGCGCGCCGGCCAACTGGGTACTGGTGAACGGTGAGACCGAAACCGGCGTGACCTTGCACCGTATGGTCAAGCGCGCCGACGCAGGCGCGATCATCGCCCAGCAAAAAGTTGCCATCGAGCGCAGCGATACCGCCCTGACCCTGCACGGCAAGTTGCGCCTGGCCGCCACCGACTTGCTGCGCGACACCCTGCCCGCCTTGCTGCAAGGCAAAGTCACCGAAACGGCCCAGGACGAATCCAAAGCCACGGTGTTTGGTCGCCGCACACCTGCCGATGGCAAGCTGTTCTGGAAAAAGCCGGCAGAAGAACTGTTCAACCTGGTCCGCGCCGTGACCCAACCTTACCCGGGCGCTTTCTGCGACGTGGGCGAGCACAAGCTGATCGTCTGGAATGCTGAAGTAGCCAAGGGCAATGAAGGCCTGGCGCCGGGTCGCGTCATCAGCGTCGACCCTCTGCGCATCGCTTGCGGCGAAGACTCGCTGGTGATCACCGCCGGTCAGCGCAATGACAACGGTCTTTACCTGAGCGGCCCGCAACTGGCCAACGAATTGGGCCTGGTCGACGGCTCCGTACTGCGCGGTGCCGAATCCGGTCGTGCACCACGCCGTACCCGCGTGCTGATCCTGGGCGTCAACGGCTTCATCGGCAATCACTTGTCCGAGCGCCTGCTGCGTGACGACCGCTATGAGGTTTATGGCCTGGACATCGGCTCGGACGCTATCGAGCGCCTGCGCAGCCACCCGAACTTCCACTTCGTCGAAGGCGATATCAGCATTCACTCCGAGTGGATCGAGTATCACATCAAGAAGTGCGACGTGGTCCTGCCGCTGGTGGCGATTGCCACGCCAATCGAATACACCCGCAACCCGCTGCGCGTATTCGAACTGGACTTCGAAGAAAACCTGAAACTGGTTCGCTACTGCGTCAAATACAACAAGCGCGTGATCTTCCCGTCGACCTCGGAAGTCTATGGCATGTGCCAGGACCCGAACTTCGACGAAGACACCTCCAACCTCGTCGTCGGCCCGATCAACAAGCAACGCTGGATCTACTCGGTCTCCAAGCAACTGCTTGACCGCGTGATCTGGGCCTACGGCCAGAAAGGCCTGAACTTCACCCTGTTCCGTCCATTCAACTGGATGGGTCCACGTCTGGACCGTCTGGATTCGGCTCGTATCGGCAGCTCCCGCGCCATTACCCAGCTGATCCTGAACCTGGTGGAAGGCACGCCGATTCGCCTGTTCGACGGCGGCGAGCAAAAACGCTGCTTCACCGACATTGCTGACGGTGTTGAAGCGCTGGCACGCATCATCGACAACGACAACGATGTCTGCAACGGCCAGATCATCAACATCGGCAACCCGGAAAACGAGGCCAGCATCCGTCAACTGGGCGAAGAGCTGCTGCGTCAGTTCGAAGCTCACCCGCTGCGCAGCAACTTCCCTCCGTTCGCCGGTTTCCGCGACATCGAGAGCAAGGCGTTCTACGGCACCGGTTACCAGGACGTGTCCCACCGCAAACCGAGCATCGCCAACGCCAAGCGCCTGCTGGACTGGACGCCAACGGTGGAAATGAGCGAGACCATTGGCAACACGCTGGACTTCTTCCTGCGTGAAGCCATGCTCGAAATCGCGGACAAGCGTTAATGCAGGCAGGCCTTCGAATCGATGTCGACACCTACCGAGGCACCCGTGAGGGGGTGCCCCGGCTGCTGGAACTCCTCGATGAAGCGCAAGTCAAGGCGACGTTTTTCTTCAGTGTCGGACCGGACAACATGGGGCGCCACTTGTGGCGCCTGATCCGTCCGCAATTCCTCTGGAAAATGCTCCGTTCCAATGCTGCCGGGCTGTACGGCTGGGATATTTTGCTGGCCGGCACCGCCTGGCCAGGCAAACCGATCGGCCGTGACCTGGGGCATTTGATGCGCCAGGCCCAGGCTGCCGGGCATGAAGTCGGCCTGCACGCTTGGGATCACCATGGCTGGCAGGCCAACGCCGGACGCTGGAGCGACGCACAGTTGATCGAACAGATCCGCCGGGGCGTCGACACGCTCAGCGACATCCTTGGGCAAAAGGTCGACTGTTCAGCCGCTGCCGGTTGGCGCGCGGACGAGCGTGTGATCGAAGCCAAAGAGACGTTCGGCTTTCGCTACAACAGCGATTGTCGCGGACAGAGTCTGTTTCAGCCGATCCTGGCCGGTGGTGGTTTAGGTGCACCTCAGATACCGGTGGACTTGCCGACCTTCGACGAGGTGGTCGGCCCGACGGTCGCCGCCAATGACTTCAACGCCTTCATTCTTGATCGCTTTACCCCTGAACAACTCAATGTCTACACCATTCATGCAGAAGTAGAAGGGATTCTGATGGCCAACGATTTCCGTCAGCTGCTGGCCGATGCACGCCAGCGTGACATTCATTTCCAGCCCTTGGGCGATCTGCTCCCGGACGCTCTCAACACCTTGCCCACAGGACGTGTGCTACGTGGTGCCCTTGACGGCCGCGAAGGCTGGCTGGGAGTGCAAGGCGCATGAGCAAACGCTGGGCTCTTCCCCTATTGCTGGTCCTTTTCGCCTTGGCGTATCTGCTGCCACTGGGTACCCATGGCTTGTGGATTCCAGACGAAACCCGCTACGCGCAGATCAGTCAGGACATGCTCCTGAGCGGCAATTGGGTATCGCCGCATTTCATGAGCGTGCGCTATTTCGAAAAACCGGCGGCTGGTTACTGGATGATCGCTGCCAGCCAGGCGCTGTTTGGTCAGAACCTGTTTGGCGTTCGGTTTGCCTCGGCGCTGAGCATGGGCCTGAGCGTGTTGCTGTGTTTCCTGATCGCCCGCCGACTGTGGAACGATCCGCGCAAGAGTTTTGCCTGCGCACTGCTGTACATGAGTTTCAGCGTCATCGCCGGTCATGCCGGGTATGCCAACCTGGATCCGCAATTCACCTTTTGGGTCAACCTGAGCGTGGTCGGCCTGTGGTTTGCCCTGGACAGCGTCGGCCGTCAGCGACTGTTCGGCTGGGCAGTTCTGGGACTGGCCTGCGGCATGGGCTTCATGACCAAGGGGTTCCTCGCCTGGTTGCTGCCGGTGCTGGTGGCCCTGCCCTACATGATTTGGCAAAAACGCTGGAAAGAACTGCTGATCTACGGCCCGGTTGCGATTGTCGTGGCCATTGTGGTGAGCCTGCCGTGGGTGTTGGCCGTTCACTCGCAGGAGCCCGATTACTGGCGGTTCTTCTTCTGGCACGAGCACATTCGCCGCTTTGCCGGCGACGACGCTCAACATAGCGAGCCGTGGTGGTACTACCTGCCGCTGTTGGTCGCCTTCAGCTTGCCGTGGGTGGCGCTGTTGCCATCGGCGTTGAAACAGGCGTGGCAAACCCGCCGCCAGGCCAGCATCGGTTTCCTGTTGCTGTGGATGGTCATTCCGCTGGTGTTTTTCAGCATCAGCAAAGGCAAATTGCCGAGTTACATACTGCCGTGCCTGCTGCCCTTGGCCCTGCTGCTGGGGAACGCACTGGCCGACCGATTGAAGCTGGAACAGGGTCGCCTGCTGGGCATCAACGGCTTGCTGAACCTGGTGCTGGGCCTGGTCACCCTGATTGCCCTGGTCTACCTGCAACTGAAAAAGCCGCTGTATGACCATGAACTGCACAACCTGGTGTTGGTGTTCATCGGTTTGATTGGCTGGATCATGGCCAACCTGCTGCAAGCCTTTAGACCGTTGCAATGCTGGGCCGCACCGGCATTTGGCAGTCTGCTGCTGATCGGTTTGATTCCGGCCGGCTTGCCCAATTCGGTGGTCGCCAACAAGACGCCCGACCAATTCATCCTCCATCACATGGATGAGCTGGCACAGACCGACAAACTGTTGAGCAACGATCTCGGCGCCGCTTCCGCGCTGGCCTGGCGCATGAAGCACCCGGACGTGGCGCTGTACAACACGATAGGCGAATTGAAATACGGTCTTGCCTACCCTGACTCGGCACAGAAGCTGGTCACTGTCGGCCAGGTTCAGCAGTGGATGAGCGACGCCCGCCGAAGCGGCTCGGTCGGTGTGGTCATGCGGGTGAAGGGTGACGAGGAATTGCAGGAAATCGATCTGTTGCCCAAGGACGGTAAACGCTATGAACAAGGCAACCTCGTCATTCTGATTTTCCCTAAGGAGGCACCGTGAGCCTGCTGTTGGTACTGGTTGCGTGCCTACTGACATGCCTGGGACAGATTGCTCAGAAATACGCCGTAGAGAGCTGGCGTGGCCAGACCTCGGGATGGGCCGACAAGCTGCGCTCGCCGTGGTTGTGGCTGGCGCTTGTCTCGTTGGGGTTGGGCTTGCTGGTTTGGCTGCTGGTGTTGCAGCGCCTTGAAGTCGGCATTGCCTACCCGATGCTCAGCCTCAACTTTGTGTTGGTCACGCTGGTCGCCCGTTTTGTTTTCCATGAAACGATCGACCGCCAGCACTGGTTCGGGGTGGCACTGGTGATCGGTGGCGTGGTTCTGCTGGGGCAACACGCATGAGCCTGCGTCGCGGAATCACCTTCGCCATGGGCAGCGTGCTGCTGGTCAGCGCCGCGCAATTGGGCATGCGCTGGAGCATGACGCGCCTGCCGTCTCCGGAAAACGTGTTGTCTTCCAGCATCGATCTGGTCGCGGTGGCGGTCGTGCTGAGCGCGATTGTGGCCTACGCCCTCTCGATGCTCTGCTGGCTGGCCGCCCTGCGTGACGTGCCGCTGGGCCGGGCCTATTCGCTGCTGAGCATCAGCTACGCGCTGGTGTACTTGCTGGCCGCCAGCCTGCCAGTGTTCAACGAATCATTCAGTCTTTCAAAGACCGTCGGGGTGGCTTTGGTCATGCTCGGGGTCATCGTCATTAACTCTCGTTCAGTTCGCGCGCCCGAAATCAGGAGTGCTTCATGAAAATCAGTGTATTTGGTAGTGGTTACGTTGGTCTGGTGCAAGCGGCCGTCCTGGCTGAAGTCGGCCACGACGTGGTCTGCATGGACATTGACGAGAAAAAAGTCGAATTGCTGCAACAAGGCCATGTCAGCATTTTCGAACCGGGGCTGGCCAGCCTGGTGCGCGAAAGCCTGGACGCCAAACGCCTACAATTCACCAGCGATGAAAAATTCGCCGTGCAACATGGCCAGGTCCTGTTCATTGCGGTGGGTACACCGTCCCAGGACGATGGCTCGGCGGACCTGAGCTACGTGATGTCGGTGGGCGATGCGGTAGCACGCCATCGCGAACAGCCGGCGATTCTGGTGGAGAAATCCACGGTACCGGTAGGCACCGGCGACGCATTGCGCGCGCATATCGACAAATGTCTTGCGAAGATCGGCCGCGATTTGCAGTTCGATATCGTCTCCAACCCCGAATTTCTCAAAGAAGGCTCGGCCGTGGCCGACTGCCGGCGCCCGGACCGGATCATCATTGGCTGTGAACGTGACGAAGTCCGCGAAGTCATGCGCGACCTCTATGCACCGTTCAACCGCAACCACGACCGTGTCATGTTCATGGACCTGCGCAGCGCCGAGCTGACCAAGTACGCCGCCAACTGCATGCTGGCGACCAAGATCAGCTTCATCAACCAGATCGCCGAACTGGCCGA
>Ga0157370_10002555_pt1 | contig 21839 bp, 19 predicted proteins | sample C35metaG_FD_113463 | JGI IMG/M metagenome (GOLD analysis project Ga0157370, IMG submission 113463) | Corn rhizosphere microbial communities from Kellogg Biological Station, Michigan, USA - C3-5 metaG | ecosystem: Host-associated > Plants > Roots > Rhizosphere > Soil | place: USA: Michigan...
AAAAGGTTAATGATAAAAATATTATTTCAGTAGAATGGTAAAGCTTTATCTTTGTTTCGATGATAGCCAAGAGTAAAATTCTGATTTCTGTTTTTGCCGCTCTGTTCCTGCTTTTACTGGGGATCCAGGTGTATTTTATGTATAAAACCTATCAGGTAAAAGAGAGGGACATCTACAGATCCGTGAATGACGGGCTTACCAACTATACCGATAACCTGGAAGACATCCAGGAAGCCAAAGAGAGAAACGATGATTCTCTGCAGCAAATCATCATCAGATATCATAATAAGGAGATCAACAGAAAGGACTTTCTCAATTATTTCATAGAAAACAGAAAATCTGCAAGAGAAAGACTGATCCATTATATCGACAGCCGTTACCAGAAAGACGGTTATGAAATTTCGGCAAGAATACGATATCTTTCAATTATACATCTTCCGGACAGCACAAAAGTAATTACTGAACCTATTGTCATTTTTGAGACACCAGATGTCATTAAAAATCCACGTATTGCCAGTAATGGAAGCTGGGAAACCTCAACCACCAAAAGAGATGATTCAGATAAAGGCCAGGTTGAAAAAAGAAATACTTTTCTTGTCAAAACCCAGACAGATTTTGAGATTAAAAATATTAAGAGTATTGTTTTCAAAGAGCTTACTTTATTGATCATTTGTTGTGTTATACTGCTTTCCGGTGTTCTTCTGCTTTACATTTTCACGATTAGAAATCTGATTCAGCAGCAAAAGCAGGTTGAAGTTCTCCACACCATTGTGGATAACATTTCACATGAGTTTAAAACTCCGATCGCTACTTTAAAAATAGCTTCAAAAGCATTAAAAAAAGAATGGAATCCAGAAACACTTCCCCTTATCGACAGACAGATTTCCCGGCTTGAAAGTCTGATGTTTCAACTTCATAAAGATGAAATGACAGATGAAATGACCGCTATACAGCCTGACGACTGGAGCTTTTTCATTCAGGACCTTGCAGTTACTTATTCTGATACTGATTTTAAACTTGAAAATTCAGTTTCACAAAAACTTCCTTTTGATAAAAATCTGATGGAAACGGTCATTAAAAATCTTTGTGAAAACAGTGTAAAATATGGGGCTTCTGTTGTGAATATAAATATCAGCAACAGATCTCAACAATTAGAAATCGAAGTTTCTGACAACGGCCAAGGCATGGAAACAAGAGAACTCAATAACATTTTTGAAAAATTCTACAGAATACAGAATAATAATATCCATAACAGTAAAGGGCTTGGATTGGGGCTTTATTTCGTGAAGAAAATCATTGCCAATTATAGCGGCAAAATAGAGGTTTCCAGCCAACTCAATACAGGCAGTTCTTTTAAAATATCGATTCCTTATGAAAACTAAAATTCTTCTTGCAGAAGATGATCCGGATTTCGGAATGATTCTTAAGCAATATCTTGAATTGGAAGATTTTGAAGTCAGCTGGTTTCAGAATCCGGAAGATGTCGTACCATTGCTTCAGACTGATTTTCCTTTTCAGATAGGAATTCTGGATGTGATGATGCCTAATATAGATGGTTTCTCGCTGGCGAAAATCATCATCAAGGAAAGAAGTAATTTCCCTTTGTTATTTTTAACAGCCAAAAATCAAAAAATAGACCGCCTCACCGGGTTGAAAATAGGTGCTGACGATTATATTTCCAAACCCTGCGATCCTGAAGAACTTGTTTTACGAATTAAAAATATTCTGAAGAGAACACTTCCTGCCGTTACGGAAAGTCAAATAAAAATCGGAGAATTTTCACTGGACACAACCAAACTTCTGTTGTCACATCCTAATGGAAACAATCGACTGACCATAAGAGAACAGGAACTTCTTCTGTATCTTCTAAAACACAACCGATCCATCATTACAAGGGATAATATTCTGGATAATCTTTGGGAAACCAACGATTATTTTACCGGAAGAAGTCTGGATGTGTTTATCAGCAGGCTTCGTAAGTATTTCAACAGTGATCCTCAAATAAAAATCCAATCCCTGAGAGGAATTGGATTTGAAGTCGATTTTCCAACCAACTGATTTTATAGGGAAAGATTCACAATCACCGGAAAATGATCTGACGGATACAAAAGATTCTCTCTTCTGTCATTGATGTGTCGGTGAGATCTGATCTTAAAGCCATTTGTAAAAATATAATCAATTCTGTCTTTTGGAACCTCATTCACGTTAAAGCCTGTGAAAGTTCCTACCGGTCCGTAATGTTTAGTTTCCGAGTGATAGAAAGTGTCTTTCATATTCTGAGAAAGAATTTTAATAGGTTCTGAATCATCTGTAAGGTTAAAATCTCCGCTCAAAGCTACCGGAAGATTCTTTGGGTTCAGTTCTTTGATTTTTTTCAGGATCAATTCAGAAGACTTTACTCTTGCTACATTTCCTACATGATCAAAATGAAGATTCATTGCCAGGAATTCTTTCTTTGATTTTTTATCTTTAAATACAGCATAGGTACAGATTCTGTTCAGTGCAGCATCCCAGCCTTTAGAAGGTTTCTCCGGAGTTTCGGACAACCAGAACGTTCCTGATTTTACCACTTCAAGTTTATTTGTATCATAAAAGATGGCAGAAAACTCTCCTTTTTCTTTACCATCGTCCCTTCCTACTCCAATATAATCATAGTTCTTTAATCCTGTTTTAATATCTTTCATCTGTTCCGGAAGCGCTTCCTGCACTCCGAAATAATCCGGATGGTAATAGGTAAGCAAATCGGCAACGTCCTGCTTTCTTTTTGGCCAGGCATTGTCTTTATCCGACTCTACATTCAGCCTGATATTAAAACTCATTACGGTAAGGTCCTGTGAAAATCCTAATGCAAAAAGCATCAGAAACACCATTGAAAATCTGAAATTCATATGTTATTTTATCAGTAAGAGACAAAAATAAAACTTCTCTGCGACAGAAAAGCTTTATTGATGTGATTATATTGTTAAATTATCTTTTCTTCTTCTATAGATATAAAATACTCCTGCAACTCGGTTTCGGAAACTGCCAGCTGGCTTTCAAGTTTTACAACACCGATGGTTTTGTAGTGGGCAGCCAGTTTTATGCTTTTGCTTTTGAGAAGTGCTTCCAGCTTTTTAATGTTTATATCTTTTTTATAACCTTTGATGATGATCAGGATTTTGATAACTATGAACGAAAAATACAATCCATGGGCTTTCTGTCTGAGGATATTTGACCTTATTATTCTCATAAATGCTCAGATAATTGGCTGCTTACTTTAAAGCTAACCGAAGGATATGCCGCAATTCGTAAGATCGTAGAGGTAGAATCATCAAAATCACACATTTCTTTGATCTACTTTTCAATATCACTTACACTTATGCTTTTAGCATAAAATGAAATGATAACATTCTCAAGCCACCAATGACTCTGTGCCTTTTTGGAGCTGTCCAGCTCAGCATCCAACATATGTTCCACAGCTTCTTTGCACAGCTTTTGAAGAATTATGTAAATCTTCTTTGCTTGTCATAACCATATAATAGATAAATTAAAAAAAGTTATTCTGGAAAAATTTCTTGAGCTTTGGGACTCAAAACTTTTCCCAGAATAACTTTTTAACTTATACATCTAGTGAAAGACCACATTTTTAATTAAAACATTGGGTTTTATTTATTTTTTTACATAAGTTGAGTGAGTGTTAAAGTATAAGTTCTTGGTTTATTGCCATTATTTTCAATTACAATATTTGTGGATGTTCCTGAAGCCCAATATATTCTAAAATTAAAACCGGTTGAGTCCGTTCCGTCTTGGCAGACTCCTTTGTTAGGCCATGTAACTCTAACATTACTTTTATCAATTTGCGTAAATGTAGGAGCACCAGAACCTGAACCTATGTTCCCTCCAAGACCAGTTATTGATTTATAACCATTATATGTAGTAGAATTAATATAAAATTCCGCAACTGCAATATCAGCACAGCCATCTCCTAGACTAATTATCCCTTTATAGATATGTCCGTCAGGTATCTTATCATTAACATTACCCTTACCCCCAGACGGTAAGGTTTGTGTAGAACTTATAATAGAATTTCCAGATTTTACTAAAACTCCATTTGCATCCCTAAAAACAGGATCTAAACTTTGGCTCCCGCCAGTAGTTGTATTCGACACAAAATCCATCGTTCTTATTCTTACTTTCCCGTTAACATCCAATTTTTCGGTAGGTTCTGCAATTCCTACTCCTAAGTTTCCATTATCTTTTATAGATACCTCAGTTCCGCCCGGTCTGGCCGTACCATTGGAAAGAGTCCCCACCTCTACTCTTGTATTCGTTGGGTTATCTATCCAAGCATCTCTAGTTGGATCTCCTGAAGTTACATTAGGACTTAAACTAGTCCACACATTCCCATCAAAATAAAAATATCCCTTTTGAGTTACATTTATAGTCTGTCCTGCAGGAGATGTATCAGCCAACGTAACGTATACTATAGCGCCAGTTTGGGTATTTGTATAGGTTTTGGCTCTCAATTGATCTCCTGTAATCCTTGGGGCTATTACCCCGTCTAATTTTGATTTATCAGCAGGCGTACCAACTACATCAAGTGTTGCAACTGGCGTAGCGGTATTAATTCCTATTTGAGCCAATGCGGCAGAAGGAAGCATAAGCATACCTGCCAATAATAAAAATTGTTTTTTCATCTTTGAAATTTTTTGTGTATTTTAATTAAAAAAGTAATTCTACAACAACTACTTTTTTGCAAAATTACCTTTGTTTTTTTTTCATTCCAAAAAAATAAAAAAAATCCCAATTACGGGAATTAAACAACCTGAAAATATCATGAAAATCAAATAGTTAACATAGATAAAAATTGAATAGATTTAAATCGACAGAAATTTAAAACACCTAAAACATTATGTTTCAAATAAAAAAATGAAAATTATCCTCTGTAAAACTATATTTTTTTCTAGCTTCCCATTGGTTTCAGAAAAAGCAGAAGACTTATCATACGGTTTTACCGTAGATGTCAATAAAAGAGACAGTATTCAGATTTTTTTAGTAATCGCCCAGCCCATTGTATCAATCACACTGTTGGTAGTAATTCTTCTGTTATCTGCAGGTACTTTTACAATCTTCAGATTGCACTCTGTGGCAATTCCGTAGTATCTTCCAGTAGAGACACTAGACTGTGTTTTACACAAGCATCTGAGGTATTGAAGATTTCTTCGTCAGCAGCTATTTTTCCGGCAATCAATTTCATGATCTCTGAAGAAGCTCCGGAAAAAGATTTTTCCCATTTTGCATCATAATTCTTTTTGAAATCTTCTACGATATTCAGAAATTCTTTATTGGTCAATGCGCTTAATTCCGAAGTCTCAATTCCTGATACTTTTTCATACACTGCAGGAGTAAGTACTTTTTCTACTCCCGATAAAAGGTCGATTAACTCATTTTTTGTTTTTTTGGCGTGGCTTGCTTCAAGCACTGATTTTAATGTTTCCATGTTGTTTTGTTTTTGATTAATATGGTGAGACAAAATTATATCGCCGACCACCAAAACATTGCAGGAGAACCCCTTCACTTGACCCGGAAAAACACCCTAAAAATAAAAGCCTGAACTTACGGTGGTAAGCTCAGGCTTTTGTGTTGTTGATTTTTATTTTGTATAAACTATGATGGTTTACGGCTATTATTTTCCAGGTTTACATCAGGAACAACAGAATTCGGATCCAGTTTCACCTCATCAATTTCCTTGTTAGAATCTACTTTGAAAGTCCATTCTGTATTTCTTTTCCAGACTTCCACAGGAATATTCACCGTTTGTGCCGTTCCATCTTTGAATTTCAGCTGAACTGTTGTAGGCATTGGCAGCTGGCCAAGGTTTTCAACGGTAATCTGAACTCCGTTTTTAAAATTTCCGTTGACGTATTGTACATTCTTAACTGCCTGATCAATTTTCCATTTGTTGAAGTACCATCCTCTCCAGAACCAGTTCAGTTCTTCGCCGGAGACATTTTCCATTGTATGGAAGAAATCCCAAGGTGTAGGATGTTTGAAAGCCCAACGGTCTATATAGGTTCTGAAAGCTTTGTCGAATTTTTCAGGTCCCAGAATAGTTTCTCTTAAAACATCCAGTCCTGTTCCCGGCTTATAGTAGGCCAAAGCTCCGATACTTCTTTCTTTCATATTGTCCGGTCCTACCATTACAGGCTCCAGACTGTCGGTCAAAAGATAGGTTCCTGATCTTGCCAGATTCGGTTTACGATAATATTCTCCTTTATTGAAAGCTTCGGTTGAAAGTCCGTTGATGAATGTATTAAAGCCTTCATCCATCCATGCGAAAAGTCTTTCATTAGATCCTACAATCATTGGGAACCAATTGTGCCCGAACTCGTGATCTGTAACACCCCAAAGATCTTCTCCTTTGGAATCCATATGACAGAATACAATTCCCGGATATTCCATTCCTCCTTCATTTCCTGCTACATTGGTGGCAGCCGGATACGTATATTCATACCATTTTTTTGAATAATGTTCTATGGCAGCTTTCGTATATTCTGTAGATCTTCCCCATGCTTTTTCACCGGAACTTTCTGCAGGATAAGCCGAAATAGCCAAGGATTTCTTTCCACTAGGCAAGTTAATTTTTGCAGCATCTAAAATAAATCCTGCAGAAGATGCCCATGCAAAATCTCTGGCTTGTGTAATTTTAAATTTCCAGGTTTTTGTACCGGAAGCTTTATTTTTACCGATTTCAGATTCAGGACGAATCATTACTATTTTATCGCTGTTTCTTGCCTCATTCCATCTGCTGATCTCCTCTTTACTATATACTTCTTTTTCATTCAGAAGTTCTCCGGATGCCACCACATAATGATTAGCCGGAACGGTAATATTGGCTGTAATATTTCCATATTCCAGATAAAACTCTGAAGCACCAAGGTATGGAAGTGTATTCCATCCTAAAACATCATCATATACACACATTCTTGGATACCATTGTGCCATGGTAAATATCTTACCGTTTTTGGTATTCTGGATTCCCATTCTGTCTGAGCCATATTCTGGAGAGATAAATGAGTATTCAATTTCTATTTTGGCAACACCTCCATTTGCTTTCAGTTCCTTTGGAAGATCAATCTGCATTCTTGTATCAGTAATGGTGTATTTTACTTCCCTTTTTCCATCAAGTCTTACTGACTTAATCTTATATCCGCCATTAAATTCTTCACCATGCGCTCCATTTCGGCTTCCCGAAAGCGGAACGACTCCATTTCCTCTGGAATCTTTTGCAAATAGATTCTGATCCAGCTGCAGCCAAAGAAAACCTAATTTATCCGGACTGTTGTTGGTATAAGTAATTTCTGCTGTACCTGTAATCTCTTTTTTATCTTCATTCAGGCTGACATTCAAATGATAATCTGCTGAATTCTGCCAATAAGCATGCCCTGGCTGTCCGCTTGCAGAACGGGTTGCTGTACCTGTCTGCGGATAGAAAAACGGCTTAAATGCTTCTACATAATCATATTTTGGGGTTTCCTGTGCGTATACAAAGCCTGATAACAGGATCACTGCAACGGTGGAAACAAGGGTTGGAAGTTTAAAATTCATTTGAAAAATATTATTTACTGTATAGGTAAAAAAAACTCCCGGATTTGTTACACATCCGGGAGCTTTTTTAATATAAGTTTAATTTAATTTGATTTTTTTGCTTTAATCATCGCTTCTAAAGCATCCCACATTTCCTGAGGAATTGCTTCAAGCATGTTAAATTCTCCTGCTCCCTGAAGCCATTCTCCACCATCAATGGTTACCACTTCCCCATTCATATACGCTGAATAATCGGAAACCAGGTAAGCTGCAAGGTTTGCCAGCTCCTGATGTTCTCCTACTCTTCTCAACGGAACTTTTTTCTTCATATCAAATTTCTCCTGAAGATCCCCCGGAAGAAGTCTGTCCCAAGCTCCTTTTGTAGGGAAAGGTCCCGGAGCAATCGCATTGAAACGGATTCCGTATTTTGCCCATTCTACCGCTAATGATCTGGTCATCGCCAAAACTCCTGCTTTTGCACAGGCAGATGGCACTACATAGGCAGAACCTGTCCATGCGTAGGTTGTTACAATATTCAGTACAGTTCCTGGAGTTTTAGAATCTATCCAGTGTTTTCCTACAGAAAGGGTACAGTTTTTTGTTCCTTTTAAAACGATATCCAGGATAGAATCAAACGCGGAATGAGTCAGTTTTTCTGTTGGAGAAATAAAGTTTCCTGCAGCATTATTCAATAAGATATCTATCTTTCCGAACTCTTTCAATGTTGCTTCTTTCATGGCTTCCACCTCATCCCAGTTTCTAACATCACAAGCTACACAAAGCACTTTACCTCCTGTTTCATCTTCCAGTTCCTTAGCTGTTGCTTGTAGCTTCTCCAGATTTCTGGAAGTGATCACTACTTTGGCGCCCAATTCAAGAAAGTATTTGGTCATCGCTTTTCCAAGACCGCTTCCGCCTCCTGTTACAATCGCTACTTTATCTTTTAATGCACCTTCGCGCAGCATAGGTTGGGTATATAGACTCATAAAAATATTTTTTCTTAAAAATACTAAATATTGAAATGTAATCCTTTAAAATGGCTTGATAAATAATGCTACAAATAATTATTCTTTACATAGAAGCTGTCTCAACTTTTATATTCATGATTTTTTAATCACAAAAGACACAAAAGTTTTAAACGCTTAAATTTTTTAGAGCCAAACTTTATGTAAATAAGTACATCAAAGATTTTCATCTTATTTGAACTTTTCTCCAGCATTATTGTAAACTTATTTAAGTGGACAAATGAAGGCTCTTGTGACTTTTGTGGTTTTATAAAGTTTAAGCATCTTAATAATTAAAAATAGATCAAACATTCAAAAAGAAAACAGCCTGACAATTACTTATCAGGCTATCTTTATCTTTAAAAAAACAATGTATTAAGCTGTAACCACTCCTTTGAATGAAAGTGTTTTAGGAGTTTTGCTGTCACTTGTTGTTACATTTACAGTCTTCATAAACGGACCACTTGCTGCTGCATTATAGCTAGCTTCTACAAATCCTTTTTTTCCTGGCTGGATAGGTGTTTTTGTATAATCCGCTGTTGTACATCCACATGAAGGTGCTACATTTTGTATAATAATCGGTTTTGAGCTTGTATTGGTGAATTCAAATCTGATCAATTTTGGTTTTCCTTGAGGAATGTTTCCAACATCTATAGATTCTGATTTCCATTTAATAGCATCAGCTATCATTTTCACGATGGATGGAGCTTCCGCAGTCATTACATTAGCGTAAAAAGGAGAGAATGCCAATACTGCCAAAAGAGCTGTAATTTTTAGTTTTTTCATGAGTATAAATTTTAATATTATTATATTTCGATATAGCAAATGTAAAGCAGAGAGTGATTACAACTTGTTAACCGCTGTCAAACATTTGTTAACGAGTTGTTAATGATAAAAGATAAATAGATAATTTTGGATAATATTGTTTCAGGAAATGAAAATAAAAAAACTCAATATTATAATAACCCTGGGATTTGTTGCTATTATCGGAATTTTAATAGCACAGCTGATGTGGACGCGCCAGGCTTATAATCTTGAAGATAAAAAATTTAATCAGAAGGTCAATATTGCCTTAATGGAGGTTGCAGAAAAACTCTCCGGTGGAAAGACATCCTATACTGAAAACCCTGTTCAGAATATTGCCAATGACTATTATGTGGTTAATATTAACAATGAATTTCATCCCGTAGTGCTGGAATATTATCTTAAAACAGAATTTACACGTTTCCAGATCAATACAGATTATGTGTATGCACTATACAACTGCCACAGTGATAAAATGGTGTACGGAAAATACATGACTTCTCATCAGGAAAGCCCCAGTAACAAGATGATCAATTTCCCGAAGCACAAAAACCTGATCTATTATTTTTCTATTCGTTTTCCCGATAAAACAACTTATCTGATCAGTTCACTAAGATTCTGGTATCTTTTGACATTTGCCCTTATCATTATTCTTTTGGTATACGTATATTCTATTTATACCATCATTCAGCAGAAGAAATTTTCAGAACTGCAGCGGGATTTTATCAACAATATGACTCATGAGTTTAAAACTCCTTTATCTTCGATCCTTTTAGCTTCAGAAGCGCTCAATAAGCAGGAAATGGTAATGGAGAATTCCAAACTGCAGACCTACACCTCCATTATCATCAACCAAAGTCACAAGCTCAATAATCATATTGAGAAAATCCTGAATATTGCTAAGAACGATGCTGCCGGACTTTCATTAAAGCCTCAAAAAATATTGCTGCTCCCTTTTATTCAAGAGATTACAGATAACATACAGCAAAAGAATAAAGACCTCAGCATTGAGATCGATATTGAAAACAGTACTTCAGTAATAGCTGATGAATTTCACTTTACCAATATTATCTATAACCTTTTGGATAACTCCATCAAGTATTGTGAAACGCAGCCTGTGATTAAAATTTCTGCGCACAAAGATTCAAAAGGCTTATATTTAAAGTTTAAAGATAATGGAATGGGAATTCCCGCTAAAAATATTCCTCATATTTTTGAAAAATTTTACAGGGTGCATACCAAAAGAAGTGAAGAAGTGAATGGTTTTGGGCTGGGATTATTTTATGTAAAAAAAGTAGTTCAGCAGCATCACTGGAAAATTTCTGTGGAGAATAATGAAGACAAAGGAATTACTACAACACTCTTCTGCCCGTTTTCAAACTAATCATGTGTAAGTATGGAGAAATCTAAAATTTTATATGCCGAAGATGATCAAACAATAGCTTTTCTGGTGGAAGACAGTCTGGAAAGTTATTATGATATCAGCTGTTATTCTGATGGAGAATCTGCATTGGAAGCATTTAACAGTCAGGATTTCGATATTTGTCTGCTGGATATTATGATGCCCGGCATAAACGGATTTGAGGTGGCACAACATATTCGCAGTAAAAATTCTGAAATTCCGATTATTTTCATCTCAGCAAAGGCTTTAAAAGAAGATAGGATTAAAGGTCTTAAAATAGGTGCTGATGATTATCTGGTAAAGCCATTCAGCATTGAAGAACTGATGCTGAAAATTGAAGTTTTTCTGAAACGTACAAAGAAAACAGATACAGCTCCTTTAAAATATAAAGTTGGAAAGTATGATTTTGATCCTAAAAACTATACCCTGCAAGGAATAGACAGCAAAATTACCCTTACCCAAAGGGAGTCTGACCTTCTTTTATATTTTATCCGTCACAAGAATCTGGTGGTCAAACGACAGGACATTTTGAAGGCCATCTGGGGCGATGATGATTATTTTATGGGGCGAAGTCTTGATGTATTTATTTCCCGATTGCGAAAAGTATTGGCCGACGAACAGAATGTTCTGATAGAAAACCTGCACGGAATAGGTTTCCGCTTTTCCGAAAAAGAATAAATAATATTCAAATTATCTAAAACACAACAGCAAATGATGATTTTAATTAATTTTAAACCTTGAAAATTTGTCATTAATGAAAAATCTCAGACCCACTGTTTTTCTATTTCTTCTCTTTGCAAGTGCCCAGTTTAAGGCTCAAAAATCTGAAAAATTAATCCAATATGTCAATCCTCTGATCGGAACTGAAAAGATGGGACATACTTACCCCGGAGCTACGGTTCCTTTTGGCGCGGTACAGCTAAGCCCTGAAACAGATACCATTTCTTATGCGCTTAACGGAAAATACAATGGTGAAGTTTATAAATACTGTGCCGGCTACCGTTATGAAGATAAAACCATTGTAGGTTTTAGTTCTACTCACTTCAGCGGAACAGGACACTCTGATCTGGGAGATTTTCTGGTGATGCCTACCGTAGGAAAACTTCAATTGAATCCGGGAACAGCTTCCAATCCGGAAAGTGGCTACAGAAGCAGATTCTCACACCAAAATGAAACGGCAGAAGCCGGATATTATAAAGTAAAACTGGATGATCACAATATTCTGGCAGAGCTTACAGCAACACCAAGAGTGGGAATTCACCGCTATACTTTTCCAAAGTCTGACCAGTCTCATATTATTCTGGATCTGATGGCAGGCATCTACAATTATGACGGGAAAAATATCTGGACATACGTGCGTGTAGAAAACGGAAATACCATCACAGGTTACCGTCAGACGAATGGCTGGGCAAGAACCAGAACTGTTTATTTTGCCATGAAGTTTTCAAAACCTTTTAAATCTTATGGTCAGCAAAATTATGATGAAAAACAGGTTTATAAAGGATTTTGGAGGAAGTTTGACCAAAATCAGAATTTCCCGGAAATCGCAGGTAAAAACCTGAAAATGTATTTTGATTTTGATACTAATGAAAATGAAGCCATTGAAGTAAAATTGGCCATTTCACCGGTAAGCCAGACCAATGCTTTGGAAAACCTGGAAAAAGAAGCAGGAAATATAACTTTTGATCAGGCAAAAACTCAAGCTCAAAATAATTGGAATAAGGAATTAAATAAAATTGTCATCAAAGGTTCTGATACTGAAAAGACCAACTTCTATACAGCCATGTATCATACCTTCATTAATCCTACCACTTATATGGACGTCAATGGAGAATATAAAGGTCTGGATCAGAATGTTCACAAAGCGGATGGTTTTACCAATTACACAACCTTCTCTCTATGGGATACATACCGTACACTGCATCCTTTCTTTAATATCATTCAGCCTAAACGAAATGGTGACATGGTAAAATCTATGATGGCTCATTATAATCAGTTTTCGATGAAAATGCTGCCTATCTGGTCACATTACGCGAATGACAACTGGTGTATGAGCGGATATCACAGTGTAAGTGTAGTTGCCGATGCGATTATTAAAGGAAATTATGATGGTGATCCTGAAGAAGCTTTAAAAGCCTGCATAGAAACTGCTAACAAAAGAAATTATGAAGGCATCGGGCAATATATTGATCTTGGCTACATTCCTGCTGAGAAAAACGGAACTTCAGTTTCCAATACATTAGAATATGCCTATGATGACTGGGCTATTGCTCAACTGGCAAAACATTTGAACAAAACAGAAATCTACAATCAGTTTATCAAGAGATCTGAAAACTGGAAAAATAATTTTGACAAAACCATCGGATTTATGCGTCCGCGTCTGGCAGATGGAAGTTTTAAAAAAGATTTTGATGTACTCAGTACCCATGGACAAGGTTTTATTGAAGGAAACTCATGGAACTACAGTTTCTTTGTTCCCCAAAACCCAGATGAACTGATCACTCTGATGGGTGGAAAGAAGAAATTTGCATCAAAACTTGACGAGTTGTTTACCATGCATTTACCAGACGAATTTTTTGCAGACACTGAAGATATTACCCGTGAAGGTATTATCGGTGGGTATGTTCACGGGAATGAACCTGCTCACCATGTTGTTTATTTTTATAACTGGGCAGGACAGCCATGGAAAGCACAGGCACAGATCCGCCGTATTCTGGAAATGCAATATAAAGCTACACCGGACGGACTGGGAGGAAATGATGATGCGGGACAAATGAGTGCATGGTATATTTTAAGTTCATTAGGCTTTTATCCTGTTGCTCCCGGATCTGAAGATTATTCTATCGGAAGTCCTGCGATTGATCACGCAGTATTGAATCTGGAGAATGGAAAAACTTTTGAAATTGAAGCGATCAACCAAAGTCCTAAAAATATATATGTTCAGAAAGTGCTTTTGAATGGAAAAGAGATCAGGAATTTCACTCTGAAACATTCTGAGATTATGAATGGAGGGAAGCTTACTTTTTATATGGGGAATAAAGCGAAAAGGTAAAATATTCTCGCAGATTTTTCGGATTGAGCAGATGATCGGGTTTAGAAATCTGCGTAATCTCTCAGATCTGCGAGAGCTAAAAATAAAGAGAGCGGGCTAAAGCCCGCTCCTATTGATTTATCGTAATAATATCTTATTAATCTCTTGGTTCAAAAAGCAATCTCTCACCAAACTTCTCTTCTGTAATTGTACCATTATCATACACCAGATGTCCATTAACAAAAGTATGGGTCACTTTAGAATGGAAGTTCATCCCTTCCAATGGGCTCCAACCGCATTTATACAGCAAATTGTCTTTAGAAACCGTCCAGTCTTCATTTAAATCAACTAAAACCAAATCTGCTTTATATCCTTCTCTCACAAAACCTCTTTTTTCTACTTTGAAAAGGATTGCTGGATTATGACACATCTTTTCAACAATTTTCTCAAGGGAGATTTTACCGTTTTTATAGTTTTCAAGCATTACCACCAGTGAATGCTGCACTAACGGAGCTCCTGAAGGACATTTTGTATAGACATTATTCTTTTCCTCTGCAGTATGTGGTGCATGGTCTGTAGCAATCACATCTATTCTGTCATCCAGCAACGCTTCCCAAAGGGCATCTTTATCTTTCTGAGTTTTTACAGCAGGATTCCATTTGATAAGACCTCCTCTTGTTTCATAATCTTCGTTCGTAAAAGTAAGGTGATGAACACATACCTCAGCAGTGATCATTTTATCTTGTAAAGGAATGTCATTTCTAAAAAGGTCCATTTCCTTTGCTGTGGAAAGGTGGAAAACGTGAAGTCTTGCCCCTGTTTTTTTTGCCAGCTCGATAGCTTTGGATGAAGATTTGTAACATGCTTCTTCGCTTCTGATCAGGTGATGGAATTTTACAGGAATATCATCCCCATATTCATCCATATATTTCTGAGTATTGGCTCTGATAGTCGCTTCATCTTCACAGTGAACCGCAATCAGCATTTTGGTATTGCTGAAAATATTCTCCAGTGTTTCCGGATTATCCACAAGCATATTTCCTGTGGATGAACCTAAGAATAATTTGATTCCCGGAACATTTCTCGGATTTGTTTTTAAAACTTCCTCCAGATTATCATTGGTTCCTCCCATCATAAAACCATAATTGGCATATGCTTTTTGAGATGCTATTTCATATTTGTCTGCCAGCAGTTCCTGAGTAACAGCATTGGGAACCGTATTAGGCTGATCTATAAAACTGGTAATTCCTCCAGCAATTGCAGCTCTTGATTCACTTGCAATATCTCCTTTATGAGTAAGTCCCGGTTCACGGAAGTGTACCTGATCATCAATCACTCCCGGAAGAAGATACTTTCCTGAACCGTCAATGATCTGATCTGCATCTTCAGAAATACCGGCAGCTATTTTAGATATTAAATCATTTTCTATCAGGATATCACTTTCAACGACTTTTCCTTCGTTGACGATATTTACGTTTTTTATAAGAACTTTCATTTCAATTTATTTCCCCACAAAATTAAGATTTTAAGTTTTAATTCACTCCAAAATCACCAAACGAATACTTAAAGTTTTACATTTGTAAAAAATTTCGACTTTGTACAAAAAACTATTAGGGCAGACAATCATCTATGGAGCGGGGGCTATCGCACCCAGAATTATTTTATTCATCCTTAATCCACTTTTGATCTATAAGATTCCCAATGAAGGTTTTGCTATTTTCACACAGCTTTATGCGTGGATTTCATTTGTGAATATCATTCTTTCTTTTGGTTTTGAAACGGCATATTTCCGCTTTTCGGCCGAAGACGGTAATGAGAAAAAGACTTTCAATACTTCATTCTGGTTTTTGTTTTCAACGTCCACGGTTTTTCTTGCCTTATGCTATCTGCTCAATCAGCCTATTGCAGATTATTTAGGCTATCATGATAATCCTGAATATATCAGATGGTTTGCTTTAATTGCCTTTTTTGACAATTTATTGGTGATTCCATTTGCGTGGCTTCGTTTTCATAATAAACCCATCAAATATTCTGCGGTAAGAGTAGTTCAGGCTATTTTTCAAGCTATTTTTACAGCAGCGTTATTCTTCTGGATTCCGGAAAATATATCAAGAAGCATGGGACTGGATCAGAATGTAGATTATCCGTTTTTCAGTAACTTGGCAGGAAGTGCCCTAGGCTTTTTATTATTACTTCCTATTATATTAAAAGTAAGATTTCAGTTTGTCACTTCATTATTCGGACGTATGATCAAATACTCCTTCCCACTGATGCTGGCAGGTCTGGCTTTTATGGTGAATGAAAACTTTGATAAATCTATTCAGAGAAATTATATTTCGGATGAACAGGCAGGAGCTTATGGCGGCTGTTATAAACTGGCTGTACTGATGACATTATTTGTAACCGCTTACAGAATGGGTATTGAGCCTTTCTTCTTTAAACAAATGGATAAAGGGGATGCCAAGAAAACCTACGCCAAAGTTGCGGAGTATTTTGCATTTTTCGCCTGTGCCGTAGCGTTGGGAATTATCGCCAATATTTCATGGCTGAAAGCTGTCTTTATCCCCAACAAATCTTATTGGATCGCTATAGATATCATCCCCATCATTGTTATTGCCAATCTTTGTTTCGGAATTTATTATAACTTTTCTACCTGGTACAAAGTAACAGACAGAACGGGTGTGGGAACTATCATTTCATGGCTTGGCGCAGGGATCAATATTGGCCTTAACCTTTTAGCGTTAAACTATTACAAGAGCATGATCGGTTCTGCGTGGGCTACATTCGGAGCTTATATTATTATGATGATTGTCTCTTATCTGCTCGGACAAAAATATTATCCTATCCCTTACAGAATGAAGAAAATGTCTTTCTTCCTGATTCTTCTGGGAGTCTTCAGCTTCGTTATAGTAAAATATCTAGATTATAATATTATAACAAGTAATTTACTATTTTTGGTCTTTACAGGAATTTTGATTTATTCTGAGAAAAACTTGATTTTATCGAGAATCAGAAAGAATTAAACTTTGGTCTTTATTTTGATAATAAACAATCCTATTCTCAATTTTAACAAATATTTAAAAAGATATAAATCATAACCCGACAACAGTTTTAATTGCTATCTTTAACCTTAATATAAAAAACAACTAATAAAAACATCTTTTATATAATTTATGAAAATTATTGTTCCTATGGCTGGACGTGGTTCCAGATTACGTCCTCATACATTAACAGTTCCAAAACCTCTTATTCCTATTGCAGGAAAACCTATCGTACAGAGATTGGTGGAAGATATTGCTAAAGTGGCAGGAGAAAACATTGAAGAAGTAGCTTTTATCATTGGAGATTTTGGTCCTGAGATTGAAAAATCTCTTATTCAGATTGCTGAAAAACTGGGAGCAAAAGGAAGTATATATTACCAGAACGATCCTCTTGGAACAGCTCACGCCATCAAATGTGCTGAGCAGTCTATGCAGGGAGATGTTGTGATTGCATTTGCAGATACCCTTTTCCGTGCAGATTTCCAATTGGATAAAAACTCAGATGGTGTTATCTGGGTGAAAAGTGTAGAAGATCCATCTGCTTTCGGAGTGGTAAAATTAGATAACTATGGTTTCATCACAGATTTTGTGGAAAAACCAAAGACTTTTGTTTCAGATCTTGCGATCATTGGTATTTATTACTTCAACAGCGCTGAAAAACTGATGGAAGAGATCAATTATATCATGGACAATGATATTAAAAATGGCGGCGAATATCAATTGACAACTGCCTTAGAGAACCTTAGAGCAAAAGGAGCTAAGTTTACATTAGGAAAAGTGAATGACTGGATGGATTGCGGTAACAAAAATGCAACAGTAGAAACCAACAGCAAAATCCTTGAATATGAAAGAGAGGAAATGAAGAACTTTCCTGCTTCTGCTGTGATTGAAAACTCTCTGATCATTCAGCCATGCTTTATTGGTGAAAATGTGAAAATCTCCAATTCAAAAGTAGGACCCGGAGTTTCATTAGGAAACAATACCACTGTTGTGAATTCGAATATTGAAAATTCTCTTATCCAGGAAAACACCAGAATTAATCATGGAAACCTTTCTAACTCTATGATCGGTAATTCTGCACAGTATTTCGGAGTTGCCAGAGAAATTTCTTTAGGAGACTACTCCGTTTTGGATTTTCTTTCTAAATAAGAATAGAAATTATTTAACTTAAAACAAGATATCATCAGGCCACACAAAAGATTTTGTGTGGTTTGGCGTTAATATTGCACCGTATTTTTTTAATTTAAAGATAAATACATGAAAAATTGGATCCCGCTTCTTTTATTGCTCCTTGCTTTATCATCCTGTAAAACCCGTACCAAAGCTCAAAATGATACAGATCATACGCGAGACAGCATTGCTGCTACAAAAGATCAGGATAATGGAAATCCAAAAGACGTGAATGAACCCGTGAAAGATAAACTTACCTTTTACGAACATGTATTAGTTCCTCCAAAATTTGAGCAGATCAAGATCGACAGTAAAATAAGGGTAGAAACGGGAAGCTATGTACCTACGCTGGACGCTACGGTTTATATTGAAAACGATACAAAGGTTTGGATGAACCTCAGAGCACTGTTCATTAACGCCGCCAGAGGTATTGCCACTCCTGAAGGAATAAAAGGACAGGATAAAATTAATAAAACCTATATAGATTCCGATTTTGATTATCTTAATAATCTCCTGAACGTTAATTTCATTGATTATAAATCTCTGGAAAAAATCCTGTTGGGAAGAACTTTTGTGAAAATCAACGACAGACAATTTAGCCTTACCCAAAATGCACAGGGTTTCAAAATGGTTTCTAACACCAATCAGAAAATTGTGACAGATGAAAAAAACAGAGAGTATAAAATTGCCCTTCAATATGATACCAATTACGATTTACTGAATGTCAACTTAAAGGATATTTTGTCTTCAGACGAGCTTGACGTTTCTTATAGTGACTGGAATGAATATGAAGGAATCCGTCTTCCAAAAAATGTTAAAATAATTATAAAAGGCTCAAAATCTAGTCAAATTTTAATGGAAAATACGAAATTTGACTTTTCGAGGATGGAAACACCTTATTCTGTACCATCCAGTTATAAGAAAATTGAGATTAAATGATTAAAAAATTTAGCTTTTTAATAGGTGTTTTGATGTTCGGACTGCACCAGGGACAGCAGAACAAAGAACAGCTGCAGAAACAAAATGCCGAACTTAAAAAACAAATTGCACAAATAAACTCCGATTTAGCCAAAACCAGAAGTGAATCTAAACTTTCCGTAGCTTATCTTTCTAATGTCAATCAAAAATTGGTATTAAGAGAAAAGGTATACAATAATACACAGAAAGAAAAAAGATTCATTGAGGATGATATCTATCTGCGTCAGCTGGAAATCAACCGTCAGAATAAAGAACTGGCTGTTTTGAGAAAAAACTATGCTGAGGTTTTGGTGAATGCTTATAAAAATAAAGGAGTACAGAACAAAGTAACCTTTATTCTTTCTGCAAAGAATTTAGGAGAAGCTATACGTAGAGTACAATATCTGAAACAATACTCAGATTATCAGGATAAAAAAGCAGCTGAAATTACCGATGCTGCCAATCTGATCAAAAAAACAATTGCACAGAAACAAAACTCTGTAAAAGAGAAAACAAACCTTCTGGTAAACCAACAGAAGGATTTGGCGACGATTAATGCTGAAAGAGCCCAAAAAGAACAATTGGTAGCCGACTTTAAGAAAAACGAGTCCAAACTGACTGCTGAACTTAAACAAAAACAAGTTCAGTCTAAGGCATTAGAAGGACAGATCAGAGCCATCATTGCTGAGGAAATCAGAATTGCCAAAGCAGAGGAAGAAGCAAGAAGAAAAGCAGAAGCAGAAAAAATTCGTTTAGCGAAACTGGCTGCTGAAAGAGAAAAAGCAAGAATTGAAGCAGAAGCTAAGGCAAGAGCAGAAGCCCTTGAAAGAGAAAGAAGAATTGCCGAAGCTGAAGCTAAAAAAGCAGCAGAACTGGCAGCAAGAAGAGCTGAAGAAGAAAGAAAACGTAGTGAAGATGCTGCTAAAGCAGAAGCTAATGCCAAAGATGAAGCCAGAAGAGTAGCTGCTAAAAAAGCCTCAGACGAAGCCAATGCAAGAGCCAAAGATGCGGCAGATAAATTGACAGCAGCAAGAGCCGCAGAAGCAGCCCTTGCCAAGAGAAAAGAAGAAGATAAAAAAGCAGCTGAAACTAAAGCTATGACAAGCTACGGAGTTTCTACCGCTACCGGGAACAGCTTTGCAGACAACAGAGGAAGACTTGGTTACCCTGCAGACAGAGCCGGACAAATCACTCACCGTTTCGGAAGACAACAGCATCCGGTTTTCAAAAATATATCAGAAGACAATACCGGTATTAAAATTTCTGTGCCTTCAGGTACACGTGCCAAATCTGTATTTCCAGGAACTGTATCTTCTGTTGTAGCCAGCAGTGATGGTACAAAAACTGTTATTATCAAGCACGGAGGTTACTTTACTATTTATTCCAACTTATCCAATGCAAATGTTTCCAAAGGACAGCAGGTTTCATCAGGAACACCGATAGGTACAATTGCTCAGGATTTTGACGGCGCTTATACACTTGATTTCCAAGTATGGAACGGAAGTACACCAGTTGATCCATTAGGTTGGATTTCATATTAAAAAAAGTGTAACTTTACAAAAATTTTAAGAGATGAATACACTAACAATACTTGCCTTATCTTGGCAGCATATCCTTATCGTAGCAATACTTTTAGTATTACTATTTGGAGGAAAGAAAATTCCGGAATTAATGAGAGGAGTAGGTTCAGGCATCAAGGAATTTAAAGATGCGGTAAAAGAAGAAGACAAACCAGGTTCTGAAAACAAGTCTTCTTCTGACAATAGTAATAATTCTTCAAGCAACTAAAATTCCTTAGAATTAATGAAATTTACTGAGACTGCATGGAAAGTCTTCAATCAAGCTATTGAAGACTATCACGTGTCTGATGACGTTAACACTCTAATTGATAACCCGTTCGAAAAAGATAGTTTGGAACGGATTTTGTATGCAAAGAACTGGATTGATACCGTTCAATGGCATTTGGAAGATATAATTAGAGATGAAAATATTGATCCGGCTGAAGCTCTTCAACTCAAGAGAACAATAGACGCCTCCAATCAGAAAAGAACTGATCTGGTAGAATATATTGACGGCTGGTTCCTTAATAAGTTTGAAAATATAACTCCTAAACCTGAAGCAAAAATAAATACGGAAACTCCCGCTTGGGCAGTAGACAGGCTATCAATTCTTGCATTAAAGGTTTATCATATGTCGTTAGAAGCTAACAGAGAATCTGCTTCTGAAGAACACAGAAACAATTGCCAGGCTAAACTGGATGTTCTGCTTACTCAGAAAGAAGATCTGTCAACTTCTATAAATCAGTTGCTTGCTGATATTGAGAACGGTAACGTTAAGATGAAAGTATACAAACAAATGAAAATGTATAACGATGAAAGTCTTAACCCAATCCTTTATCAAAAAGGGCAACAGAAATGAAACGACTAATTTTTCTTGGAGTACTTATCATATTAACATCTTCCTGCGCAACGGAAAAGCTTAACCTTTCTCCGTTGTCAAATAATTTTTATAGTGATACCAAAGGTTCTGATTCCGACAGAGGCTCAAAGAAGAATTTTAATATCAATATTAAAGAGAATGTAAATGCTTCTGAAATTTCAAACATGGTCTCTACCTTTCCCAAGTTTAAAAACAACGGGCTGAATGATGAGATTACAAGTTTGAAATACAGTCTTCAGAATTATTTATATGCCATTGATGCCAATAATTCTACAGGAAAGAGCAGAGCCCTTAAAAGCTTTGAAAAATCTTACAAAAAAATTCAAAAGCTAAGGCAGAATCTTGACAGAGATGACGATGAAGTTCTCAACAGATATCTGGTTCGTTTAAAAACCAATATCTCTGTTATTGAAGATGCTTTGCCA
>Ga0157370_10002557_pt1 | contig 21831 bp, 15 predicted proteins | sample C35metaG_FD_113463 | JGI IMG/M metagenome (GOLD analysis project Ga0157370, IMG submission 113463) | Corn rhizosphere microbial communities from Kellogg Biological Station, Michigan, USA - C3-5 metaG | ecosystem: Host-associated > Plants > Roots > Rhizosphere > Soil | place: USA: Michigan...
ACCATAGTTTACTCCGCCACTTTCAGCACTGCTGTCAGTATGCAGTATATGTCCTTTTTCATCTTTAATATCAAAGCCAAAATCTCCTTTGGTTCTCTCCATTTCTATAACATTCATAAAAAAAATTTTTTTGCAAAATTAGGGAATGAGTTTTTGTAAGCAACCGGGTAATGGGATAAATGGTAGTTTAAAGGTCAAAATTAATGGGTTATTTATTTTGTGATGCATGAGTTTGAGCAATTGGTAAAAATGGTCCATACTTATGTTGTTGTTCGGGAAACGTATCACTGTACGGCCCGGTTGGGTTGTCAATTTCTTTTTTAGAAATATCCGGGTAATCTTTTTTATTTTTTATTAAGGGCCGTGGCTTACTGTCAACGTAAGCGGCTACGTCCCATGCCTGTTCGTCGGAAAGTACCGGATGATTATATGAAGCCTGGTCAAAAGGCATATTATTTTTTATAAAACCCGACAACATGGAAAGGCGACACATTCCCGCGCCGGTATTATAACTTTTATCGCCCCATAGCTGCGGATAAATAAATCCTCCATAATCATTGGGCTTTCCTTCGCCGTTGCTGCCATGGCACCTGGTGCATGTGGTTACAAAAACTAATTTACCTTTTGTGGTATCTGCAGCACGATCAAGATATTTTAATTTCATAATGCCTGAGCCTGCAGGTTTAGTCGTAATATCATCGGCAAGCCAATGCATGTAGGCAAGTATTGCTTTCATTTCATGACTATTGCTATCTATTGCCTTTCCGTTAAGGCTTCGTTCAAAACAATCATTAATGCGTCCGCATAAAGTAAGTTGTGCCCCGCTGCGATAACTGAATTTCGGGTAAGAAACAATAACCGCACCAAAATTATTTCCCCATGGAACGATGCCTCCGCTGGGATGACAATTACTGCAATTCATTCCGTTGGTGATTGCCGCTATTTTCCCGTTGGGGCCATAATATGCGTAAGTGCGTTCAATAATATCATAACCCAAACGAACCAATGAATCTTCCGGTTTCATTTGGTATTTATTCGGGCCATACCATAATTGTTGTTGAGTGCTATCAGATTTTGTTTCGCTAATGGGTTGCGTGCAGGATGATGAATGAAAAAAAAATATTATTGCAGAAAGAGCACTACTGGTAATGAATGTTATTTTTTTTTGGTAAACCATTTCATTAATGCGGTAGTTTATTTTGTAATAAACCATACACCCAGGTGCCTGCAATGGCGCTTAACAGAGCTATGGCAATTACCAGTGAACCGGTGCCAATCAGTGCGTACAAAGGCCCGGGGCACGCGCCGGTAAGCGCCCACCCGAATCCAAATGTTAACCCTCCATACACCTGACCTTTACTTATTTTTTTAGAATATAATTTTATCGGCTCGCCATGAATTGTTTTTACCTTGAATTTTTTTATTAAGAAAATTGAAATCATGCCGGTAACTACAGCCGAACCTATAACGCCATACATGTAAAAACTTTGCAGCCGGAACATTTCCTGGATGCGAAACCAGGATATGACTTCAGACTTTACCAGGATAATTCCAAACAAAACTCCACCGGCAAGATATTTTAAATTGTACCACCAGGGATGTTGCAATGATGATTCATTAATACACATGGCATCCAGTGAGCGAACTTCAAAGTCGGTGTTTGTATCCACAATGTTTACTATATCTGCAGGTTCATTCATTTTTATAATTTTAAAATAAATGGTAAAATAAAATTAGCCATAATAAAACCTCCGGCCATAAAACAGATCGTAGCAATCAATGATGGCAATTGCAAATTGGAAAGCCCCATGATGGAATGACCGGATGTGCATCCGCCTGCATAGCGCGTTCCAAAGCCGACCAGGAAACCTCCCACCACGATCATAATAAATCCGCGCAATGTAAATAGCTGGCTAAAGTTGAAAACCTGTACAGGCATCATGGTGTGAAAATCATTAATGCCATACCTGGCCAGGTCTGTGGTAAGTTTTGGGCTAATATTTAATGGGTGGCCATTTACAAAAAAACTTGTTGCAATAAATGCTCCTGCAATAATGCCGCCGGCAAAAAAAAGATTCCATGCTTCTTTTTTCCAGTCGTATTTGAAATAAGAAATTTTTGCCGGGGCAACGGCGGCGCATATATGCCGTAAGGATGATGAAACACCAAAAGTTTTATTTCCGAATATTAATAATATGGGAACCATCAGCCCGATTAACGGACCAGATATGTACCACGGCCAGGGGTTTGTTATAAAGTGAGGCATAATTAAACTACAAAGTTAAACTTAATGGGGATAAAGTAATACTGGGGTTTGTGTTACCTAAAGAAACATTTGTACATATACAATCGGCTACGAGTTTGCCTTCTGACCTTATGCTAACTTTAGCGCATTGCAAGGCGCATAAAAGCCAACACCCCACTGACGGAATTCTCATCGACCTTATTTGTATTCTCGTCTAATAGATCCCATTGGACTGATGTAAAAAGCCGATGAACAAAAATGACTCATATTGCAATTACATAATCATACATTTGTAAGTATTAAATCTAATTTTCAAATGAGTGTAGAAAGAGGAATTAACGAAAGAAGAACAAGCGACAAGAAAGTTGAGGCACAACAGTGGTTTCAAAAACTTATTCAGGCAAACGAATATGTTGGGGAGCTATATTCAATCAACTATGAAACGGCAAGAGTAATCATACATGATAGTGAGAGAAAAAAAGTTGGGGGCATTCCAAGTTTAAGTTTTCTGATTGCTTCACGAATTGACCCAGCAAATGTAAGCAACATTGACTTTAAATCTGAAGATGCCTCGTTCATTCTTTTGCGAGTGATGGATAGTGCCCCACTTCCGCAAGACAAAGAAGCAGAACGAATCAGAGTTGAAACAGCACAGCGTGTTAGTGGAGAAACCGAAAAACATTGGGACAGCGATGGAGCAATGGATGCAAAGACCCGTGTGCTGCTTGGTTATGCAGGCGTTGAGTGCAGAATCATCGGAACATTTTTTCTTGAAGACAATGCAACAAATTCTGAAGCACCACTATCCTTGAAATTCGGCAGCGACATTTCAAATTATTATCCGAATAGAGGACTGAAAGTTTTCAAACCAAACGCAACAGCACTTCAAGAGATTGTAAACTATTGCGACCCTGTAAACAAACAAGAGCATAGAGAGAAATATGAAAATACTGAGAGAGTAAAACTTGGTTTTGTTCGCTACGCTTCAACAAACAGAAAATATCAGCAAGTAGATGATGTTTCAGTTTTTATTTACCCTGCTGATTTACTTAGTCAGAAATCTGCTTTGTTCGGAATGACACGAACTGGAAAATCCAACACGACAAAAATTATTGCCAAATCAGTTTTTGAATTACGGACTCCAGATAAAGAAGAAGATAAACCGTTACGCATCGGACAAATAATTTTTGACCCCAACGGAGAATATGCGAATGAAAATATGCAAGACAAAGACGGAGCAAACAATGCAAACGCTTTAAAGAATATTTGGAAACAGAACAGTGCAATTGTTGAGAGAGTAAATCAACTTAACACTCAACTTGCTTCAACAACTGACAATACAAGACGACAGGAAATTCAAAAAAATATTTCTGATGAAATACATCGGGAAGTAGTTACCTATGGAATTACTCCACACCCAAGCGACCCATTCAGAATTTTGATGTTGCTGAATTTCTACCTTGACGATAATCTGCAAATCGGAAAAGAAATTATTGACACAATACTTTCGGAAGATGGAACAACCTACATCAAAAATTTTGTGCAAGTTGGTTTTGAAACTCCCGACCCTGCTGATAGAAGTGCAACAACAAGACACAACAGAAGAGTTTTGGCGTATCGTTCTGTTTTAGCAAGAGCAGGTTTTGCTGTTCCTGCAAACATAAGAGCCAACACAAGAAATCTTTTCAATCAGCAGTTACTTACTGCGATGCAGACAAGCACAAGTCCAAACGCTGCTGAATATTTATCAGCAGCACAAATTTTCGCAAATGCAAATCCGCAATGGGGACAACTTGCAAATGCTTTTGAATCGTTAGATAAATTTATCAGAGACAGGGATAGCGGTTACCAAGCATTTGAATCTGCTTATGTAACAAGAGCAGGAGGTTCAGGCGACAGATGGGCTGATGAAGATTTGAAAAAAATCATTGGTATTTTTCAATACGCAAACGGAACAAGAAAAATCGGAAAGGCGGCAGAACAACATAGTGCCGATACCAATAATGATTATGCTCAAGATGTTTACAACCATTTAATCGCAGGGAAACTTGTTGTTATTGACCAATCAAGCGGTGAACCCGAATTGAATAAATCTTCTGCGAACAGAATCATGTCAAAAATTTTCAGAGAGAATCAAAGACAGTTCATTCAAGGTTCAACAAACATTCCTGAAATTTTGGTTTACATTGAAGAAGCACATAACATTCTCCCTGCGGGAAATGATTTAGACCTTTCAGATATTTGGGTGCGGACAGCGAAGGAAGGTGCTAAGTATCGTATCGGAATGGTTTACGCAACACAGGAAGTAAGCAGCATTCAGAAAAATATTTTACGCAATACTTCAAACTGGTTTATTGCTCACTTGAATAACACTGATGAAACAAAAGAGTTGTGCAAGTATTATGACTTTGCCGACTTTGAACTATCAATCAGGCGAGCACAAGACAAAGGATTTTTGAGAGTGAAAACTTTGAGCAATCCATTCGTCATTCCAGTTCAGGTAGATAAATTTCAAGTTGAACAGTCATGAGTTTTGAAGGAGAGTTTGCCAGTTACGAACCGCTAAGACGAGTTCTTGACAGTGCGAAAGTAAAAGCACTTCAAGACCGTATGCACATACGCCAACCCGATGAAGATGTGCAGAACATTGACGACTTGCTGATAGAGAAAAAAGATTTGCAGCAAAGCAATCTGCAACCCGACTTAGTTCTTGCGATTGATGGAAGCAATCTTGCAGCGAAAGCAGTCAATGGTTTCCCAGGTGCAGAGTTTGGTTACATCACTATTGCATCCGTTCTCATTGACTTGAAATTAGTGAGAGAGTTGGAGAAAGATGATTTCATAAGCCCGAAAAGATTTCGTGATACAGAAAAAGCATCTACGATTGAAAGTGTTTTCCCTGGCTGCAATGTGATACTTGATAGAGAAGGAAGTGCAAAAGCGTCTTTACGCAGAGCATTGTTTGAAGAACTGCGGAGCAATACAATTTTCAGCGACAGCGAAACTTTGCTTGACACATACGAACATCTTTTCAGGATTAAACGGGAAAGATTTACTGAACGCAATTTACCTCAAAGTCCGATTGAAGGAATTGAAGAAGATATGACTTACGACTATGGCGAGTATGCATGTCCATATTCAGGTGATGCTTTGTTTTCTACCGATGCTTTGCGTTTGCATGAGTTAATGAATTCAGGTGGAAGCAATGGAGAAATGTTCGGGCAAATAATGGCAACACTTGAAAAACTTTGGCTCATCCATATTTTGCGAGCCTTTGAAAAGAAAGGTTGGTTGGCAACGCTACGGAGAGTTGCATTTATAATGGATGGGCCGTTAGCTGTGTTCAGCACTTCATCATGGTTAACAAAAGTCATAGAAGTTGAATTGAAGCGTTTGAATGATTTACAGAAACAAGTAAACGAAGAAGATTTATTGATTATCGGAATTGAAAAATCGGGAACATTCTTCAACCACTTTTTAGAGATTGACACGACCAAAAACGGAATAACAGATAAATTTCCGAGACAATCAGCCTTGTTACTTGATGATAACTACATAAAGCAAAACATTATTTTTTCTGAGAGCCAAAAGCCATACGGACAAGATACTTATTTCGGAAGAAAATTTTTTTACAAAGCGGCATCAGGACAAAAAATTGTTCCAGTCGTTGCTTACTTCAACGACCATCAAAAAAATTTAGCGACAGCAAGACCAGACCAATTCACACGGCTTGCAGATGTAATGCACTTGCTTGACCAACTTGCATCGAGCAGACACCCAAATTCAGTTTCGCCTCTAATATCTGCACATGCAGAAGCAGCCATACCATTGAATTTAGGTAAAAGAATTTTTGAAGATATTGCAAGAGAAATCAGAGAGCGAACAAACACATGATAGAAACCAAAAAAATATTGAAAAGTTTTTCTACCGCTGAATCACGGTGGGCAAGGTTTGGCCCTTACTATGCGATGTTTCCGCTTGACTTCGCTTTTGATGTTGTAGAAAAATTTTCAGAAGAAGGCGACTACATCATTGACCCATTTGCGGGAAGATGCAGCAGCATTTACGCAGGAGGAGTTTTAGGCAGGAGCAGTTTAGGAATTGAAATCAATCCTGTTGGCTGGCTTTATGGTTTTGTAAAACTTCAACCAGCCGACAAAGAAGAAGTTGTTGACCGCTTACTTGAAATTTACGGCAAACGAAATTATTACCGCAGAGCAATCAAAAAGATGGATGAGTTTTTCCGAATGTGCTACTGCGATGAAGTGCTGAAATTTTTATTGTCCTCAAGAACAAATCTTGACTGGAAGAAAAATAATGTTGATGCAACATTGATGTCAATAATTCTCATTTACCTACATGCAAAACTTGGTGAAGGTTTATCAAACCAAATGAGAATGACAAAATCAATGGGCATGACTTATTCTGTAAATTGGTGGAAGAAAAAGAAAATGACAAAACCACCAAAGATTAACCCTTGCGATTTTATCATGAATAAAATCAATTGGCGTTACGAAAAAGGCAAACCAACAATTACAGAAAGTGCAGTTGTGTTTGGCGACAGTTCAAATGAATTGAAAGTAATTGCAGAGAGAGCAATTCAAAATGATATTAAATTTTCTTTACTGTTTACTTCACCACCTTACTTTTCTATCACCGACTATCATACTGACCAATGGTTACGGCTTTGGCTTTTAGGCGGTGCAGCAAATCCGCAATCACTTAAAGAGAAACATAAGGGAAGGTTTATAAACAAACAAGAGTATTACGACTTACTTGATAATGTGTTCGCGCTTTGTTCAAAGATGATGAAACGTAATAGTACTATTTATGTTCGGACTGACAAAAGAGAATTTACTTTCAATACAACTTTAGGAATTTTGAAAAAGCATTTTCCAAAGCACAGCGTTCAAATCGTCGACAAGCCCCTGAAAAGAAATACAAAAACTCAAACAAAACTTTACGGAGATAAATCAATGAAGCCCGGTGAGGTTGACATTATATTAACCAGATGAGATTGAATCACAAAAGATGCCCGAACACCAAAACATAAAATACAAAGAAAGCTTACATGATGATTACCTGAAATGGATTTACGGATTTGTTCGTGAAAGGGTAAAATTTCAAGTAAGGAATATCAGTAATTGAACAGCGTTTCAAAAGCAACGGCATTCAGGGATAAGCTGACCTCGGAAAATAATAAAGTGGTTGAACAATCAACCACTTCATTTCAAAATTATTTTTTGAGTAATGCCTAACAAAACCCAACTCCCAATTTTTACTAAGTGTCAGATTAAGTAGTAGCTATTACACATCATTTTCCGTGATCATTATCTTTTCGGGGTTGTCCATCGTCTTTTTTGTCGTTCATTGGAACGTTTTGCGGATGGTCCAACTCTCTTTTCTGAAATTTTTGAAAGCCCTGGTTTGGAGGATTTAGCTTTGTATTTTGATTATTGAAATTATGCCGCTGGTTCATATTATTTTGCTGCGGCGGGTTTGTATGAGTGTCCGTTTTTTTATTATTGTCATTTGTTTGATTAATGTTTACAGGAGGCTCCGGTTTCACATTCTGTTGATTTGGAAACACGGGTTTCATTTGCATATTCCTTTGCTGGTTATTGTTCATGTTATTATTATGATCATCCTTGTTCGCAGGCGGATTAGTAGCAGGGTTATTAAATCTGCGGGTATCATTGTTGTTTGAGTTTTGCGGGTTATCATTTACATGATTGAAATTATTGTCCTGGTTCACCTGCTTCTTTTCGTCTTTATTGAAAATTGGTTGATTGCCCCTGTTAAAAGGATTATTATCTTTTTTTACATTGGGGGTGGGTTCTTGTACCCTGTCTATTGGGTTCAATGTGTTTTGCTGATTATGATCATTCGGCTTTACGTCGTTTTCATTTCTATTTGGTTGCTGATAATTTCTAATATCCCTGAAATTGGTAACAACTTTTGGTTTGATTTGCTGCTGCTGTTTGTCTGTAGTTGTTTCTTTCACCACAGGTCTGAACATAGTAAGCCGTGAACCGGAAACTTCTGAACTGCCGGCACTATTTCTTTGTAATATTGTTACCGGCCTTATAGTTTGATGCGTGGTTCTTTGTACTTCAGTTACCGAAGGACCGGAGTTATAAATATTTTTTGTATTTACTACGCGGGTATTATTAATAATGGTAGTATTGTTAATGATGGTAACATTTTGTTGCCGGTTGATATAATAATTATTAACCTGCCTGTCCATCACGTAGCGCTGAGGTACGAACGACCAGTAATCTGCAGGAATGTTATTTCCATAACCATAGCCAACATTCACATTCATTCCCGGTCCGATGGGAGCCCAGCCATAATAGTCACCACCCGACCTCCATGCTACCCATGCAGGCGACCATTCATAACCCGGTATCCACACCCAACCGTAAAATGGATCCATTGTCCAGCGGCCATAGTGAAAAGGCGCCCATCCCCAATTATAATTGGAAACCCATGTCCATCCATAGTTTGTAAATGTCCAATAACCATTGGTGCTATACGGCCTGAAGCCTGAATAAGAAGGCACCCAGGCATAACCATAACCCTGGTAATCTATCCATTGCCCATAAGGACTCAGGTCATCATAAAATTGTTGATAAGTAATGTCGCCCTGCTGTTGCTGGTACTGATCAGTATAATTCTGGTCTTCATTATTATTATAATAATACCTGGAACTGCTGCAAGAAGCCAGTACGAGTAACACAACAGGTGAGAGAATTTTGTATAACTTTTTCATTGTATAATAGTTTTATAATTTAGACGTCCATAAAGCCTGCCGTAAAATGCTATATTCTGACTTTAACTAACCATTAACCAGGCTGTTTTTTAACTCAAAACGGCATTATTCATACTCATATTCTATTTTCCCGAGTAATTCTTTTTGCTTGGAGAAACATTGTTCGGTGGCTACAAGGTTCATGTTGTTGTAAGTATATTGCCAAATGAAATAATTGCTGCTGCCTTCTTCTGTTGAAATCATTTGCTCCGGCAGGTTTTGTGCATTGTACTGATACATATATTCCGGCAAAAGTCTTTGCGCCCGTTCGTTGTAATGAACTACATCAGTAAGGCGGTTCTCATCATCATAGTAATAATAAAATTTGTTTTCAAGACTGCTTCCGGAAGGATCTTCTTCAATTACATTACCGCTTGAATCGGTTACAAACGTAATAGTTGCCAATAGCACTCCATTTTTTTTACGAAGCATTTTTAATAACACTCCTGCATCGCTATAAAAATATTCATGTGTTTCCGTAATCGCTGCTGAATCATCATCGGCTTTGGTAATGGTTCGCATTATTTTTAAACGGCCGCTGCTGTCATATTCATATTCGGTGGTGTTGGAAGAGGCGGGAGTTTCATCTATTGATTTTATCGGTTGTCCGTTACCGTTATAATCTACCGTAATCAGCGATTGACCGGTAACATTCGATTTCGAAATCATCTGCGATTGGGTAAAATCTTTCTTAATTTTTTTTTCGCAAAAAAATCCATCACTTGGCTCGCCATCACCTTCAAAGCTTTTGAGCTTTATGGTGGTCAGGTGTTCTTTTTTTAAAATATTAAATTGCTGCGAAAGCTGCCGGTTGCTTACGATATCTTTATAAAAATATTGGGCTTTTAATGAAAAACCTGCCAGGCAAAGGCCGAAGGCAAAAAAAGCATACTGAAATAATTGTACGATTTTTGAAGAATACCGGGATTTTATATAAAAATGATTCATTGATGTAAAATAACAGAATAATTTCGCAGGCAAATGTAGCGCGGTATTTTTAACCATAAATTATTAAATACCTTTAAAACATAATGTTTCACTTTGCTGAACGAAATGAAAAAAATTCTTAACTGTGGAACGGTGGTTTTCAGGAAATATTGTTATGAAACCTGATGAAAACAGGTTATATACAATTCAGGATTATTAATTTTCATTCCTGGCCCGATATAATTTCTTTTAGACAATCTGGTTAATTTCGTTTTTTGAAGTATAAAAAATTGTTTGCTATGCCCGACATTAATGCGGTAGATCGCCTGGTAAAGATTATGAATGAACTTCGTGAAAAATGTCCGTGGGACAGGAAGCAAACCATTCATACATTACGGCAACAAACTATTGAAGAAACTTTTGAACTTGCCGATGCCATCACCGATAAAAACTGGGCTGCTATAAAAGAAGAATTAGGCGATCTGTTGTTGCATATTGTTTTTTATTCAAAAATTGCCGAGGAGCAACAACAATTTTCGCTGGGCGATGTAGCGAATGATATTTGCGAAAAACTTATAAAAAGGCATCCGCACGTGTATGGAAATGTATTGGTGAATGACGATGAAGAAGTGAAGAAAAACTGGGAACAATTAAAATTGAAAGAAGGTAAAACATCGGTGTTGAGTGGTGTTCCCAAATCGCTGCCTGCCATGGTGAAGGCGATGCGCCTGCAGGAAAAAGCAAAGCAGGTAGGTTTTGAATGGGAAACGAAAGAACAAGTATGGGAAAAGATAGAAGAAGAGAAGCAGGAACTGCTGGATGCAGTACAAAGCGGGAACACCGCTGAAGTGGAAGCGGAAGCCGGTGATCTTTTTTTCTCTGTAATTAATTATGTAAGGTTTTTAAATATAGATGCGGAGAATGCTTTGGAGTTGACGAATAAAAAATTTATTGATCGTTTTATAAAAATGGAACAGGTGGCAAAAGAAAACGGCAATAGTCTGCATGCCATGAGCCTGCAGGAAATGGACAGCTTATGGAATGAAATAAAGAAACAAACGTGAAGTTCTCTTTTCTCAAAAACACCAATACCTTTTTCGGAAGAAACAACTATCTTCTGGTAGCCGCTGCATGGCTGTTTACCATATCTTTTATTATAGATAATTACTGGAGTTCCACTTCTACTACCCGTGCATTGCAAAGAAAAATTCAACGCCAGGTTATTCAAACGGAACAAAAAAGCAATGCCTTTTTTAATAATACCGATTTAATAAATAAAATTATCAATGGCTCTTATGATGAAACGGAGTTGGATGCATTGATGGATAAAGATTATTTTATTTTTATTTATAAGCTTGCTCCATTCAATCAGCCACAGTTGGTATTTTGGAATACACAAATAGCCGTGCCGGATACTGCTGTGCTCAATAAACCGGGGGGCATGTATTTTAAAAAATTATTGAATGGTTATTATGTCATCACCAAAAAATCTTATCAAAATCCCGCAGGGCTGCTATATGAAATTGTTTCAATGATTCCGGTAAAATGGGATTACTATGTGCAGAATCAATATTTAAAAAATTATTTTGTAGGTGCGCCGGAAGTGCATGATGAATATGATGTAAGTAATACTCCTGCAAATGCCCGGATCACCAGCACCACAGGAGAAACACTTTTTTACCTGAAAAAAGTAAAGAATACAGTTAACCATGACAATCCTTATTCTACACTGCTGCGCATCTTAGGTACTATTCTTATTTTATTTTTTATTCAAAAGCTGGCGCGTTTCTATCTGGAAAAAAAAGGTTTCCTGTTTTCATTTTTTATATTGCTTATCCCTGTACTATTGCTTAGAGTACTAAGTTATTTTTTACCCATTCCTTTAAATTTTGCACAGTACGATCTTTTCAGCCCTACCATCTATCATTCGGATCCTGTGCTTCGCTCGCTGGGCGATTTGCTCATCAATTCTATCCTGTTTATATGGATGGTACTTTTTGTAAGATTTAATTATCGCTTTACTTACCGCGCTGTTTTGTTTGATACGAAGGTGAAGCGTTACCTGATCGTGGGTATTGTTTCGCTGTTAATGGTTATTAGCACGCTTATCTGCAGTCATATCGTTAGCAGTCTTGTTTCCGATTCGCAAATTTCTTTTGATGTCCTCAACTTTTTTACGCTTAACATTTATAGCGTCATTGGTTTTATTGTGTTGAGTTGTATTGCCACTGGTTATTTCTTTATTATCCAGATATTGATGCATCCGTTAAGAAGAGCGGTTCATGCCAACTGGTTTATTTTTTATGTAAGTGTGGCCATCATTGGGCTTATCTTTTTAAGTTTTGAGTTTCACGCACCGCATGTAACCTTCTACTTATGCGTGCTGGTATGGCTTCTCGGTTTTATTTATTTGCTTAGTAAAATATCTCTGGTAATTGATGCGTACAATCTTGTATCGTCCCGGTTTATTTTCTGGCTGTTCTTTTTTTCCGTTTCTATTACACTGGTTATAATTATACAGAACCGTGAAAAAGAAATTGAAGAACGAAAGAATGTTGCCATCAACCTTGCCAACCGCACAGATCCTTCCGGGGAAAATATTGTCAATATTATTTTAACTGACTTTAGCAACGAAGCACTCAAGGGTATCTTTGACCGGTTTAGAAATCCTTATGAAAATAAATTTTTGAAAGATAGCCTCATCAATGAAAACTTTTTGGGGTATCTGAATAAGTACGATACACGCATCTATACATTCGATTCATCGGAGAATCCTCTTTTTAATGAAGATTCCACCACTTTCAATTCGCTTAATGCCATCATACAAACGCAAGGCAAACCAACAGGCACACCGGATTTATTTTATTATGATATTTCCTACGACCGGTTTAATTATATAAGTAAAAAAGAAATTACCGATTCGCTTCACCGGAAAGAAGGTTATATTTTTATTATCTCTACTCCTAAAAAGTATAAAAGCGATGCACTGTACCCGGCTCTTTTTTCGAAAGGTGATGTAAATACCATTGAAAATTCTCCGATATATGCTACGGCTATATATAATAACAACCAGCTCACCAGCAGTAATAACAGCGATTATCCCTTTCCTACTATTATAGATCCATCCATATTTACCTACAATCAATTCCGCATTGTGCAACGTAAAAGTTATGAAGAGCTTTGGTACCGCGCAGATGCAGATAAAGTGATTGTAATAGCCAGGCAAAATCATTTTTTTATAGAATCTATCACGCTTTTTGCATACCTGTTTTGTTCTTTTCTTGTAATTACGGTGTTGTTTAATTTTTTAAATAAAATACTTCGCAACAGGAAAGAAAATTTTAAATCGTTCTGGCAGCTTAGTATTCGCAACCAGGTGCACGGCACCATTATTCTTATCAGCATTTTTTCTTTTTTAATTATCGGTATCACTACCATTTTATTTTTTATCAGCCGCTATCATAGCAACAATCGTGAGAGACTGAGCCGTACCATTCATATAATGGAAGGAGAAATCAGGAGATCTATTGATACATTGTCAATAGGAGGTAAATCACTGGATGAGTTTGATTCAGCCGATGTTAATAATCTTAGAGAAACGGTTAACCGTCTCTCCGACATTCATGCTACGGATGTGAATATATATGACCTGGACGGGAATTTAAAAGTATCTTCTTTACCGCTTCCTTACACCAAAGGAATTGTAAGTAAAAAGATGGACCCGGTTGCATTTTTTCATTTGAATGAATTAAAAGATGTACAATATTCGCAGGAGCAAATGATCGGAAGCCTTGAATACCTCAGCAACTATGTACCTGTAAGAGATGAATCGGGAAAAGAATATGCGTTTTTAAATATTCCTTACTTCGAATCACAAAATAATCTGCAGGATGAAATATCTAATTTCCTGGTGACCATCATTAACCTGAATGCATTTATTTTTTTGATTGCTGGTATTATTGCCTTATTCATCGCTAATAGGATTACCCGGTCATTTTCTGTTATCAGCAATAAGATGAAAGAATTGAACCTTCAAAAAACCAATGAAGAAATAGTGTGGACAAGAAGAGATGAAATAGGCGAACTGGTAAATGAATATAATAAAATGGTGCACAAGTTAGATGTAAGCGCACAGTTACTTGCCAAGAGCGAGCGTGAAGGTGCATGGCGTGAAATGGCGCGGCAGGTAGCGCACGAAATAAAAAATCCGCTTACGCCCATGAAGCTAAACCTGCAATATCTTCAGATGGCTATTGATAATAATTCTCCGGGCGTAAAAAAAATATCTGCTTACGTAGCTAATATTTTGCTGGAGCAAATTGATCATTTATCAAAAATTGCCAGCGACTTTGCGCAGTTTGCCAATATCGGAAATTCTAAAAACCTGTTGTTTGATGTGAATGCCACTTTGCAAAATGTAGCATCGCTCTATTCTACCAACGATCATCTTCAGGTAAACACGAAGCTGCACCAGGGCGAGATAATAATAGAAGCAGATAAAACACAAATTAACCGGCTTTTTACCAACCTGCTTCAAAATGCAGCACAGGCTATTCCGGAGGGAAGGCAGGGTGTGATAGAAATAGAAAGCAAACTTGTTGAAAATCGAGTACGCGTATCCGTTAGAGACAATGGAAACGGCATTCCGCTGCAAATGCAACAAAAGATTTTTATTCCCAACTTCACTACTAAAACTTCCGGCACCGGGCTGGGCCTTGCCATGTGTAAAGGCATTGTAGAAAAGATGAATGGAAAAATTTGGTTTGAAACAAAAGAAGGAGAGTGGACCGTTTTTTATGTAGAGCTACCCGTAGTGGAAGAATGATGCATCAATTAAATTTTTTCTTCTTTTTATTTTGTTGCAAAAAATTTTCAAATTCAACAAGGCTGAAACTGCTCAGGTTATTTTTAGGAGTCACCATTCCTTTTTGCGCTACCAACACCCCAAAGCGTGTGTTGGCAAACTCGCCAATGGCATGCGAATCGGGATCTATTGATACCAATATATTTTTCGACAAAGCATAATCAAGCCATTGCCAAGCCATATCCAGCCGGCGCGGATGCGCATTAATTTCAATCACCACATGATTGGCTGCACACGCATCAATAATTTTTTTATGATCAACCGGGTAACCTTTGCGGCTCAATAGCAGCCTGCCCGTCATGTGCCCGAGTATAGTGGTGTAGGAGTTTTCAATAGCATTCAGTAAACGCATCATCGCTTTTTCTTCGGTCATTTTTAAATTGGAGTGCACCGATGCAATTACCAGGTCAAAAGTGGAAAGAACTTTATCACTATAATCCAAACTTCCATCATTTAAAATATCGCTTTCAATACTTTTAAAAATTTTAAACGGCGATAATTTTTCGTTTAGCTCATCTACCAACTTATGTTGTTCATGTATTTTTTCTTCACTCAACCCCTGTGCGTAAAAAGCCGATTTGCTGTGATCGCTGATAACAAGATATTCATAACCTTTTTTAATACATGCTTTCGCTAAAGCTTCCAGTGTATCTGATCCATCGCTCCAGGTGCTGTGACAATGAATAATACCTTTTATATCATCCGGCTGAATAAGTGAGGGAATTTTATTTTCTTTTGCAAGGTTAATTACTCTTGCCGATTCACGCAGGCATGGAAGAATAAATTGCAGGCCTGCTTTTTTAAATAAATCCTTTTCATCTGTTGCACCGGATATTTTTTTTGCATCAATGATTTCGTAAAATGATTTATTGAATTCATCGGTATTTGTTTTTTCAAAAACCGTTTTAATAAAATCTTTCTCGTCCGTGAAATATAATTTTACTTTAATGCCATCATTATACTTGTATAAAATATAATCATCTACACTTTCGTACCATTTGAACGCTCCCGATGATGATAGTTTTTCTTCTATAACTTTTTTGGGTGGTGATATTACAAACTCAACCTGGTCGAGTGTTTCAGCCTGCCTGGCCAGGCCGCCGGTTATTTCAATTTTTAAGTTTGAAAAAATTTCACTCAACAAATCTTTTATAGTTGTTGCCAGTGATTCTGCTTCGGAATACAGGTAATTGCCTTTTTGTTTCAGAAAAAATTCTATTGATTCAATTACATTATCCTGTGTTTTTTTTCCAAAGCCTTTTAAGAGAGACAAACGGTTTTCATGACATGCATATAGAAGTTCCCCGATATTTTCTACATGCATTTCTTTCCATATCAGAGCAATTTTTTTTGGACCAAGTCCTTTTATCTTCATCATCTCCAGGATTCCTTCGGGTGTTTTTGATAAAAGATCATCCAGCGCTTTCATGTTTCCATGCTCATTCAACTCAATAATTTTTTTGCCAATGGCATCGCCAATTCCGTTTATTGCAAAAATTTTATCATGCGGAAGTGTATGAAGTTGCTCCGGCAATTGTTCAATTCTGAATGCAGCAATAGAATAAGTTTTCGATTTAAAACTATTCTCACCATGTATATCCATCAGTTTGGAGAGCAATGAAAAATGCTCCGCTATTTCATAATTATCCATAACTCAAATGTAAAAAATTTGCCGGCGGACGTGAAGCATAATTTTTATACAACAGATTAGTATTGACGCAAACTCATTGCTGTAGCTGTTTTCCGATGATTAATAAAAATAAAAAGTCCCGGATTTTTTGTCCAGGACTTTAGAAGTATTTGTTTCAAAATAAATTTACTTCTTCTTTTTAGCTGCTTTCTTTTTAGCTGCTTTCTTTTTAGGAGCTGCTTTCTTTTTAGCTGCTTTTTTTGCTGCTGCCATGTTTTTAGAATTTAATTGTTAGTAAATAATAATTAAAAGTAAAAACATTTTTTTATATGTCAAAATTATTTGACTTAAATTATGCACTTGCTTCAACTGCATTTACAGAAACAAAAGTTCTGTTACCTCTCGATTTTTTAAATTCAACTACGCCATCTGTGGTAGCATAGATAGTAAAATCTTTTCCGAGTCCAACATTTTTACCGGGATGATACACGGTGCCGCGTTGACGTAAAATAATATTACCAGCCACTGCAGCCTGGCCACCGAAAATTTTTACACCTAATCTTTTGCTTTGTGAATCGCGACCGTTCTTTACGGAACCTTCACCTTTTTTATGTGCCATAACTTTTTTATTTAAAATCCAGGAATCAAATTTCAACCCTTATTTGGATCCTGTTATTTGTTATTTAAATTTTTTAGGCAATGCTCTCAATTTTTATCTGCGTGTATTGAGTACGATGACCAATCTTTTTTCTGAAACCTTTTCTTCTTTTCATTTTAAAAGCAATTACCTTATCTCCTTTTACCAGGTCATTCACAATTTCCGCTTTCACAGTTACTTTTGCTTCTTTGCCTACGGAAAGTTTACCATCGTTATCGTGCAACAGGATATCAGAAAACTCTACCTTATCGCCCGATTTTCCGGTTAAATGAGGAACATATAAACTTTGGCCGGGCTGTACTTTAAACTGTTGACCGGCGATTTTTACCACTGCAAACATATAGCCAAATTTTTTGGAGTGCAAATGTAAGGGATTTGCGCTTAAAATATAAATGAAAAGTGGCTAAAGAAACAATTTTGGGCATTTTAAGCTAATTTTCGCTGTTTTTTACATGCCTGCCCCCGGTTGTTTAAGCTTGTAACCGCCTACTGGCGCGATAAATGAAAAGAAGTATGCAATTTTTGAAAAGAATAGTAACCGCTTGTTTTAGTATTTATGGATTTGCCGTATTCCTCGTTTTCATGTTCCTGCTGCTGCCCCTGTTTATCGTATGTTTTTTTCTTGGACGCATTCGCGGCGGAAATATGCTATATAAAATATGCCATTTTTGGGCTGATGCATTTTTCTTTTTTGTCTTTATACAACATAAAAAAATTTTTGAAGAAGAATACGATAATAGTAAGCAATATGTTTTTGTAAGCAATCATATTTCTTACATGGATATTCCTATGATGATGAAAGCAATCAGGCATACGAATGTGCGCATACTCGGCAAAGCAGAAATGGCAAAGGTGCCTGTTTTTGGATTTATATATAAACAGGGCGGCATAATGGTGTACCGCGATAATGCTGATAAAAGAAAAGAAAGTATAAAAGAACTTATTTATTTTATTAATAAAAAAATTTCGATATTCATTTGCCCCGAAGGAACATTTAACACTACTCACTTGCCTTTAAAAAGTTTTTATGATGGCGCATTCAGAATTGCTATTGAAACGCAAACGCCCATTCAGCCGATTCTTTTTTTAGATACTTATGACCGGCTTCACTATCATTCCATTTTTTCATTAACACCCGGCAAGAGCCGTTCGGTGTATCTTCCGGGTACTTCTACCGAAGGCCTTACATTGAATGATGTCACTTGTCTTAAAGAAAAAATTTTTAAACAAATGGAAGCAGCATTAATAAGATATAAAGCGAGCTGGATACAGGAAGAACTAAAGAAAACTAATCAGCCTCATTGAATTTACCTTTGCAACAATGAAGCAGGAAATACCATTGAGCAATTCTATTGATTATACACAACAAAACCTTTGGGCAGAAGTAATTCTTCCGCTGGCTATTCCTAAAACATATACTTATTCGGTACCGCAACTACTGCAACCGAAACTTAAAACCGGTTGCCGTGCCGAAGTTGTTTTTGGGAAAAATAAAAAATATGCAGGCATTATAAAATCTGTCAGCAATATCCAACCACCTTATGAAACAAAAGACATTCTTAATATAATAGATGACGAACCAATTGTATTTCCGCAGCAGCTTGCCTTGTGGAAGTGGATAAGCGAATATTATATGTGCAGCGAAGGAGAAGTGATGGCTGCCGCACTGCCCACGCATTTAAAACTTAGCAGCGAAACTATTGTTATTTATAATGATGAATATGGTGAAGACTTTTCGGAACTGGATAATGAAGAATATCTTGTTGCAGAAGCGCTGTTATTGAAAAAAGAACTCAGGCTTGCGGAAATACAGGAGATAACAGATACGGTACATGTATATCCATTGATAAAAAAGCTGATTGATAAAAAAGTTTGTTTTGTGTGGGAAGCGTTCAATGAAAAGTATAAAGAGAAAAAAGAAAATTTTATTTTTTTAAACTCTGCGTACCACAATGATGAAAAGTTGAATGAATTGTTCAATACATCGCGGGCACCAAAACAAATGGAATTATTGCTAAGTTTTCTGCACCTGATGAAAACAGAAGGCGAAGTGTCGCAAGCTGATCTCTTAAAAAAATCAGGTGCTTCTGCTGCACAACTGAAAGGGCTGATAGATAAAAATATTTTATTGGCAGAGCAACGAAGCATTGACAGAATAAAAGCTCTTCCCAAAAAAGGCGAAATAAAATTTGAGCTGAATGAAGTGCAACAAAAAGCGTTGGATGAAATGAATGAAGCATTTACCGAAAAAGATGTGTGTTTGCTTCATGGGGTAACGAGCAGTGGCAAGACACAACTGTACATGAAACAAATTGAAAAATTTATTGCGCAGGGAAAGCAGGCGCTGTACCTGCTTCCCGAAATAACACTAACGGCGCAGATTATACGAAGATTGCAAATGAATTTTGGTGGCAATATTGCCATTTATCATTCGAAGTTTAATAATAATGAAAGGGTAGAGTTGTGGAATAAGATCAGAACCGGCGAAGTGAAAATTGTACTGGGTGCCCGCAGTGCATTGTTTCTTCCGTTTACCAATCTTGGGCTTATCATTATAGATGAGGAGCATGATGCATCCTTTAAACAACAGGAGCCTGCGCCGAGATACAATGCAAGAGATGCTGCCGTTTTTTATGCCACCTTGTTCGGAGCAAAAGTATTGATGGGCAGCGCCACGCCATCATTGGAAAGCTATTACAATGCACAAAAAAATAAATATGTATTAATAACTTTAGAAGAAAGATTCGGCGGCATTCAATTGCCCGAAATAAAAATTATAGATACCAAAACAGTTGCTGCATCCAAAAAAGGAAAGGTGATGATATCGCCACAGCTAAAAGCATCCATAGAAAATACTTTATCACAAAATCACCAGGTAATTTTATTTCAAAACAGGCGGGGATATACGCCGTTCCTCATCTGCGGCACCTGCGGATTTATACCAAGATGCCACGATTGCGATGTAACACTCACGTTGCATAAATATTCTAACAAATTGCATTGTCATTATTGCGGCAAAACTTATCCAAAACTTATTCACTGCCCGGCATGTGGTACCGTAAACTGGATAGAAAAAAATTTTGGCACTGAAAAAATTGAAGAAGAACTCGCAGAAAATTTTCCGGACAGGCATATTGCACGGATGGATGTGGATGCAGTAAAAGGGAAAAATGCGCATGATACACTCATAAAACTTTTTGAACAACACCGGATAGATATTTTAGTAGGAACACAAATGGTAGTAAAAGGATTGGATTTTGAAAAGGTAAACCTTGTTGGCATTCTTGATGCAGATGGATTATTAAGCTTTGCGGATTTTCGCGTAAATGAACGTGCCTTTCAATTAATGGAACAGGTAAGCGGAAGATCTGGAAGAAAAACAGGCAGAGGACTTGTATTGATACAGGCATCCAAAACCAATCACCCGGTTTTGTTGTTTGTGCAGGAACATGATTACAAAAGATTTTATGAAAATGAACTTGCTGAACGTAAACAATTTTATTATCCTCCCTTCAGCCATCTCATCAGGCTTACGCTAAAACACAGGGACAAAAATATAGTGCAGGAAGCAGCTTATCTGTTTGGTGATATGCTCGATAAAAGCTTTGAACATATTGTTGGTCCTGCATCTCCGGTTATTAACCGGATCCGGAGTTTATACCTGATGGAAATATTGATAAAGCAACCAAAAGATGCGGTACACATCCGTGCGCAAAAAAAAGTGATTCATAATTGTATAGATTTACTGAAGGCTGAAAAGAAATACAAAAGTGTAATAGTACTGCCGGATGTGGACCCCGCTTAGAAAATTTTTTCATTTCATTTTTTTGTTTCAATTTTAGCCTGATGAAGGTTTTAAAAAATTTTTCATTAAAGAATTACCATACGTTTCATATTGATGCGACTGCAAAATATTTTGCAAGGTTTGCTTCATTGAGCGAGCTGGAAAGTATTTTGCAAATGCAGGAATACCAGCATGAGCAAAAATTTATTTTAGGAGGAGGCAGTAATATTCTTTTTACAAAAGACTTTGATGGGCTTGTTTTAAAAAATGAAATTGGGGGAATAGAAACCGTGCATGAAGATGAACGGTATGTATATGTAAAAGCAGGTGCTGGCGTAAACTGGCACCAGTTTGTATTGCATTGCATTCATAAAAATTTTGCGGGCGTGGAAAACCTGTCACTTATTCCGGGAAATGTTGGTGCTTCGCCGATGCAGAATATCGGCGCTTATGGAGTTGAAATAAAAGATGTGTTTCATTCGCTGGAGGCATATCATGTTTCCGAGAAAAAAATATACACTTTCACAGCAAACGATTGTGGTTTTGGATATCGTGAAAGTGTTTTTAAACGGAAATATAAAAACCAGTTTATAATATTAGATGTAACGTTTGCATTGAATAAAACCCCGCACTACAATATTTCTTATGGTGCTATTGAGCAGGAATTGCAAAAGATGAACGTGCAACAGTTGAGCATTAAAGCCATATCAGATGCGGTGATTAATATTCGTACATCAAAATTGCCCGACCCGAATGTGATAGGTAATGCAGGAAGTTTTTTTAAAAATCCGCAGGTAACAAGAACAAAGCTCCATGAACTTCGTATATCCTTCCCCGTTATGCCATCATTTAAGGTGGATGATGAGCAGGTGAAAATTCCTGCAGGGTGGCTGATAGAACAATGTGGCCCCG
>Ga0157370_10002558_pt1 | contig 21829 bp, 17 predicted proteins | sample C35metaG_FD_113463 | JGI IMG/M metagenome (GOLD analysis project Ga0157370, IMG submission 113463) | Corn rhizosphere microbial communities from Kellogg Biological Station, Michigan, USA - C3-5 metaG | ecosystem: Host-associated > Plants > Roots > Rhizosphere > Soil | place: USA: Michigan...
GGCGGAGACGAAGGCGCCCCGGTCGCCGACGCGAAAGGCGCCGCTGATCGGCGTGTGCGCGACGTCCGGCGCGTCCAGGATCACCTTGTCGGTCAGATAGCGGTTCACCTCGGCCACGGCCTCACCCAGCGGCGCGCCGGAAAAGACCAGCCGGCCCTCGGCCCAGCTGGTCGCCACGGCGGCGTCCACGGGACGGGCCTGGGCGCCCCGCGGCGTGACGGTCGCGGCCTGGCTGGGCGCCAGGACGGTTTGGCCGCCGCGCGGATCGTCCACCCGCACCCGACCCTGGACCAGCACCACTCGCACATCGGCCCCGGCGCGGCGCACGTCGAACACCGTGCCCAGGGCCGTCACCGTGGTGGCGTCCGCCGACACCACGAAGGGCCGGGCGGCGTCATGCGCGACCTCGAACAGCGCCTGGCCCTGCAACAGGTCGATGCGCCGGGCGCCGTCGGACAGGCGGACCCGGACGCGGCGGTCGGTGTCCAGGCGGATGGCGGAGCCGTCGGCCAGCTGAACGGTGCGCTGCTCGCCAACCGCCGTCGCATAGACCGGCGGTCGGGTCAGCGCCCACCAGACGCCGATGCCCGCGCCCGCCACCAAAACAGCCAGAATGGCGCCGAAGACCGGTCGGCCGAACGGCGCCCGGACCGACGCCCTCCCTGCCCCGGGCTTGCCGATCCCCGCCATCATCGCCTCGATCTCGGGATCGCCGCGCAGCCGACCCATCCGCTCCCAATGGCCTTCGATCCGTTTGTAGGCGGCAGCGTTCTCGGGCGTCGCCCGCCAGGCGAAGAAGGCGTGGATGGTCTCAGTGGGCACGGAGGTGGAGCCCAGGCGCGCGAACCACTCCGCCGCTTCGCGGTCGGCCGTGGCGGCCGGTTTCTGACTCGCGCTCATCGCGGGCCCTCTCCGATCAGCGGCGCAGATGGACGTCGCAGTGTTTCAGGGCTCGCCCCATGCGCCACTCGACGGTTTTGACCGCAATCCTCAGTCGTGACGCGATCTGCGCGTGAGTCAAACCCCCAAAGCGAGAAAGCAGGAATACGTCGCGATCCTTTTGCGGCATCGCCTGGAGGATCTGCTTCAGCAGCAGGGTCTCGTGCGGACTGTCGGGCGCCTCGACCTGCGGGTTTGCGGTCTGCTGATAGCGACGACGGACGCCTTCTTGCGCGAGGCCGTCCAAGGCGAGGTTGGAGGCGATGCGGAGGAGAAGGGATTTTGGCGAGCGGATCTGCTCAGGCTGATAGGGAGCAAGACGAAGATAGGCCTCTTGGACGAGATCGTCGGCGACGTCGGCGCCGAAGCGGACACGCAAGCGGGCGCGTAGCCAGTCGGCGTAGCGACGGTAGTAAATCGTGAGCTGCGGAACCTCAGATTCCAGCGCACCTATTGACGAGCGATCCACCGCAAGCAGCCTCGTTGACACGTCTAGAGGTCATAATGACACGATTGGGGGACAGCTAAAAGTGGCGCGAGCCGATCATTTGTCTGGATGGATCTCGTCGCACTCATGGGCCGAAACATTCGCAGAAGAAGAACTGCGGAAAACCTCACACAAGAGGAAGTCGCATTCCGTGCTGGAATGAAGCGAAGCTACCTAAGCGATCTGGAGCAGGGAAAGAGGAACCCGTCGGTTCGGGCGTTAGGTAGGTTGGCATCAGCGCTTGCGGTTGACCCACGCGCTCTGCTCACACCAGACAGCAGGTCAAAATGACACGACTAGGGGGCAGCTAAGCGACTGTGCTGACTGTCTGTTGCTGGGTATGGACGTGGTCGCCCAACTCGGCAAGAACGTACGGAGGCTCAGGATAGACGCTGGCCTCTCTCAAGAAGAGTTGGCGTTTCGTGCCCAGATGAAGCGAGGGTATCTAAGCGACCTTGAGCGAGGCACTCGCAATCCAAGTGTGCGGGCGCTTGGACGGATTGCTGAGGCTTTAACTGTTCCGCCAAGCCGATTGTTGGAATAGCCGTCCCATAGTTTATGCGCCTCAGCCCTAGGTTAGTGCGACATAACCATCAGCCGATGGCTGAGATGCGCCAGCAGCGGACACTCGCTTCTTTCCGAAAAGCAGACACTCGAACGACGGAGACATCCGAGACCTCTCCACGCCTCGCCGATCAGAGACGAGGCGCGCACAGGCCTTTTCGGTCATACAGTCGGCACCGTCCCGCCGTCGACGACGAGCTCAGAGCCGTGGATGGAGGAGGCGCGATCCGAGGCGAGGAAGGCGATGGCCTCGGCGACCTCATGGGGTTCGGCTCCCCGTCCGATCGCGATGCCGCCCAGACCGGCGAGGACGAGCTGTCGCGCGTCTTCGAGGCTGCCGCCGCTGGCCGCCTGGATCTGTTGCAGGAAGACGTCAGTGCCCTCGGTCATGATCCAGCCCGGAGAGATGGTGTTGACCCGCACGCCTTTCGGGCCGAGCTCCTTGGATATGGACTTGCTGTAAGTCCGCAGCGCGGCCTTGGCGGCGGCGTAAGCCGTAGTGGCGTCAGGCAGAGGCAAGACCGACTGGATGGAGGTGACGTGCACCACTGCACCCGAACCGCGCTCGATCATCTGAGGGATCAGGAGACGGTCGAGGCGGACGGCCGCCAGAAGGTTCAGGTTCAGCTCCGAGAGCCAATGATCTCCCGTCAAGGCGACAAAGCCGCCGCCGGGCGTGGCGGACCCGCCCATGACATGCACAAGTATGTCGATGCCGCCCAGACGCTCGACAGCCGCCCGGGCGAAAGCCTCGCCACCTTCGGCGGTCGTCAGGTCCGCCTTGACGAACTCGACGCCGTCGATGGGCCCAGGATTGGAACGCGCGGAGGTGATGACGCGGCCCCCGCCGGCCAGGAAGCGCTCGACGGTGGCGCGGCCGAGACCCTTGGTGCCGCCGCTGATGAGAACGCGCTTGCCCGCGAACTCGTTGGGATTCACCAAGACGCTCATGCCGAGACCTCCATGGCCTGGATGGCGTCGCCCTCCAGTTCGACGCGGTAGGTGAAACGGATGGGGCTGCCCGGGAACTCGCCATGGGCCGGACCTTCCATCACGACCATCTCGTCTTCGTGGCGCACGGCTTCGGGGATGAAGATCGCCTTCAGATCGACGACCATCTCCTTGAGCAGGGCGCGGATCTCTTCGTGGCCCTCGAAGCGCTTGCCGTTATCGAGGAGGACCGCATCCACTGCGAAGGTCTTGATCATGCCCTCGAGGTCGAGCCGGGCGTTGGCTTCGACATAGTCGGCGATCGGGGAAGGAAGCTCTGTCGACATTGTTCTGTCCTGCTTGTTGCGGGGCAGCCGACTGGCTGCACAGCGATGACGCCAAGGTAGAGGTGGACAGGTCTCGCGATAATCGGGACAACTCCACACGAGCCGTCACGAAAAACGGGACAATGATGAAGAGCAGCCTGACTGAACTGGACGCCGTCCTTGTCGTCGCTCGCTGCGGCAAGTTTCGCACGGCCGCGATCGAGCTGGGCGTGTCGACCACCGCGCTCAGCAATGCGGTCAGAAAGCTGGAGCGGACGCTCGGCGTCAGGCTGTTCAACCGGACGACACGGAGTGTCTCCCTGACCGAGGCGGGCCAGCAGTTCGTCGCCCAAGTCGCGCCCGCCATGCGCGACATCCATGAGGCCATGGACGTCGTGCGATCCCGCCAGGCCACCCCGTCCGGCACATTGCGCATCAACGCGTTTCCTACGGCGGCGCGGGAGATCTTCTCCGCCCTCGTCCTGCCATTCGTGCGCGAACACCCCCAAGTCCACATCGATGTCGTCACCGAGGGCCGGATGGTGGACGTCGTCGCGGGCGGATTCGATTTCGGCGTCCGCAACGCCGACCGCGTGCCGGTCGACATGATCGCCGTGCCGCTCGGGCGCGCGCGACGCAACGTGGTCGTGGGCTCACCGACCTATCTGGAAGCGCACGGGATGCCGATGGTCCCGCAGGACTTGTTGAACCACGCCTGTCTTCGCGTCCGCCTACCCAATGGCGCCATCTATCGCTGGCCGTTCGAGAAGGAGGGGCAATCGGTCCATATCGACGTAGAAGGCGCCCTTACCCTGGACGAAGCCGGCCTCGCCCGTACTGCCGCCCTCGCCTCGCTCGGGCTCACCCTCGCGATGGAATCCGACGTGCGCGAAGACATCGAGGCGGGCCGGCTGGTCCGCGTCCTGGACGACTGGACCCCCGACCTGTCGCCCCTGAGCCTCTACTACCCCAGTCGCCGGAACCCGACGGCGGCGTTCAAGGCGTTCATCGACTTTGCGCGACGACATGGCGAGGCCGGCGCGGGCTCGGGGCGAGCTAGAGGCTGAGATGCGCCAGCAGCAGAGATTCATACAGCTCCGACTTTCGGACGTCCCGGCCTTGTGATTGCAAGTCAAGCCGCCGAACCAACTGACGCGGATCGAATGAACGGAGCCGGCGTTGCAGTGTCATGCTGGAAGGATCGATACGACTCGCTGGGGGATGTGCCTGCGGCGCGATCCGCTTCAAAGCTCGGTCCGAGCCTTTGCGGATCGGGCTCTGCCACTGCATGACCTGCCGAAAGGCTCACGCGACTGCGTTCAACCCATTCATCGTATTTCAGGCCGATGCCGTCGACGTGACTGGCGAACCGCGCAGTTGGTTTAGCTCGCCTGGCTACGACCGACAGTTCTGCGGCGATTGCGGATCACGTGTCATCGCGATCAATGGCGATGAGGTGGAAGTCTCCCTTGGCAGCTTGGATGAGCCGGGCATGCTCGAGCCGCAGTACGAGTCTTGGGTAGTTCGTCGCGAGCCATGGCTTTGCAGCCTGGATAGACCTCAGTACCACCGCGCACGGCATACGTAACGTCACACATGCGCCAGGAACGGACTTTGACCCCCACTCCGAAACTGGACGTCTGCTGAGCTAGTTCAGCCAGATCCGCCTCAGACGTTCAAGGACAACGGTGGGGCTCGCAGGCTAGGCCATCGCCATCCCCGTCCATATCGTCTCGGTAGCTTGCTGGCTGCGAGCCATGTCGCGCGTTCTCAGGTACGGCGCAGGCGAGGCTGGCCGCGCCAACTAGTGCGCTCCCAAGCAATTAGCGCTCCGCGTCGGGCGGGAATACGGGAGCCGCTCACTCGACACATCAAAAATCTGTGGAGCGGTCGAGTTCGAATCCGCCGCTTTTCGTGCAGTTCGCCCCACCAACCGCACATTGAAATCAGGAAGAATTTTTCCAAACCCAAGGTTGCGCTCTCGGTCGAGTTATGGTCGGACTGCACCGGCTCCGGCAGCGCCCTTTTGGGCTTAACGCTGGACATTTATTCAACCCAACGATATTGTTGTGTCAATGATCCCTAGTTTGATCGATGTCGGCTCTGGAGCGCCTTGGGAGGTTCTTCCCCCCGGGGTCCATGATGTGACGATCGCGGACATCGCCGGTCGGTTCGCCACGACGCCCCACAGGCGGTGGCTGTTCGAGGGGTTTCTAAGGGTGGCAGAGGCGCTAGAGGAGGCAAACTGTCGCGTCGTCTACCTCGACGGCAGCTTCACCACGGCAAAAGACCACCCCGGCGACTTCGATGGTTGCTGGGATCACACCGGCATGGACTTCAGCAAGCTAGACCCAGTGCTGAAGGATTTCTCCGGCAAACGAGAAGCGCAGAAAGCGAAGTATCTGGGGGAGATGTTCCCGGCCTTCGCTCCTAATGGAGCGTCCGGAACCTTCCTCGATTTCTTCCAAATCGAGAAATTCTCTGGCCAGCCAAAGGGCATTCTGAGGCTCACGCTCCCCATCCCGAAAGGGGCGACAACATGATCACAAACGAGAAACAGTACCGATCTACGCGCGCGGCGCTCGACAACCTCAAAGCGGTCGCCAAGCAGAACCCTCCCACGGATGCTGATCCGGCCTTCACTGCCATTGCCCGTGACGCGCTCGCCAGCCAGATCACGGAGCTCCAGGAGTCGCTGGATTTGTTCGATCAGCTACGGGCGGGGAGCATCACTCAGTTCTCCGCTGCCCGGCTAGCCGACTTGCCAGACAGCCTTATCCGAGCGCGGATCGCGCGCGGTATGAGCCAGAAAGATCTCGGCGACGCCTTAGGGCTGAAAGAACAGCAGATCCAGCGCTACGAAGCTGAACGATACCGATCCGCCAGTCTCGACCGCCTCGTCGAAGTGTCAGACGCGCTCGGTGTGCAGATCGAGAACCGCGCGTTGCTTATCGGTGACGCCACCCTGACGACGGTGGATTCGTCGGATTGGCGGGCCTTCCCGATCGCGGAAATGTGGAAACGCGGCTGGTTCGAGGATTTCTCAGGCACCATGGCTCAAGCGCGCAAAACCGCCGATCATTTGGTCCCGGCCTTCCTACGCGGTGGCCATGGTGCGTTCACGCCAGCCGCCCTGCACCGCAAGTCCGTCCGGTCTGGCGGCGCAATCCACGAAGCGGCGATTATCGCGTGGGAGGCCCGCGTTCGACATGTGGCCGATCGCAAGCCGCCCGCGGTGGCCTTTGATCGCGAAGCGATCGACGACGCCTGGCTGGCTAGCCTTGTCGCCTTGACACTAGACCCTGACGGTCCCGTGCGAGCGGTCGATCATCTGCGGCGCATCGGCATTGTTCTGGTGATTGAGCGGCACCTTCCGGGGACCTTCCTCGATGGCGCCGCCCTATGCGCCCAAGAAGGTTACGGCTTGGTCGCTCTAACCCTGCGCCACGATCGGCTGGACAATTTCTGGTTCACCCTGTTCCACGAGATCGGCCACCTGAAGCTTCACATCGGGCAGGCCAAGGCCTTCGCTGCGATCTTCGACGATACCGAAAGTCCGGCGAGCAGCGCGCATGAAGAAGAGGCCGACCTCTTCGCCCAAGAAGCGCTGCTGCCAAAGGCGAAATGGGATGTCGCTGTCTCAAGGTTCTCGCGAACTGAAAAGTCGGTCCTGACCGACGCAAAGCGTTTCGGCGTCGGCCCGGCGGTCATCGCCGGCCGAGTGCGCCGCGAGGCGGGGGACTATACCCTGCTGCGCACCATGGTCGGCTCAGGCGACGTCCGTCGGCAATTCGGTCTCTGAGGCAACCGCCATGGTGATCACCCCCAAACACTACGTCCCGGTCCTGCGCTGGCGCATGGGCGAGTATCAGGCCCTGTTCAAGCTGGACGCGGCCCGGAAACCGTTCGTTGTGCCTCTGATCGAGGTGCTCGAGCCCGATTTCGATTTCGAGAAATGGATTCCCAAAAAGAACCTCGACGACCACCTGTCGGCCTTCGGCGGACAGTTGCAGAAGAAGTGGGCAGACCGTCCCGCTCTGCTCGACGGCCGTCAACTTCCTCCGGCCAGCCGGATGGCAGACGGACGGCATCCGATGACGTTCCTTTTCGATGAGGCCCGCACGCTAGGGAACACCCTGACCCCTGTGGTCGCCCTCGACAATGACGTCGACTACAAGATCGCCGTCCGCAACGTCCATGCCATCGATCAGAGAGGCGCCGCGCTTCGTTGCACTCTAGATGAGGCTCTGGACCCCGACTTCGACAAGAACGTCGCGGGTCTGCTGGCTGGGCTCGGTCTCGGTATTGTGCAGGTCGATATCGTCCTCGACCTGAGAGCGCCCAACTATGAGCCGCTGGCGGGGCTGGTCGGGATCGTCCAAGCGGCGCTGTCCGGGTCGGCTTCGATCGCTGCGGCCCGTAGCTTCGTTGTTCTCGGCGCTTCCTTCCCCGACACCCTCGCCCATCTCAAGCTATCGCTAGAGACCCTGCCTCGCGGCGAATGGCGGCTCTATAAGGCCCTAGTCATGGCCTTGGCTCCATCCGCACGTCGTCCCGCCTTCGGCGACTATGCCGTGGCTGCTACAACCTTCGCAAAAGGCGATATGCGTTTCATGCGAGGCGCCCCCAACGTCCGCTATACTGTCAACGACAATTGGATCGTGGCTCGACGGAAGCGAAAGAAGGGCGAAACCAACCAAGCCTATCCCGGTCTTTGCGCGCTGATCACGGGGTCAGGTCACTATCGCGGCAAGGGCCATTCCGCTGGTGGAGACTACATCAAGGATTGCGAGACCGGAGCGGCCTCGCGCGGCAATCCAACGACTTGGAAATGGGTCGCCACCAATCACCACATCACTGTGGTGCTGGACGGTCTCGCCACATTGCCCTGACCTTAAGGGCGTGCCGCACACGGGCCGATAGAAGTCGGCGCGACATCGCCTTGGCGAGTATCTGGTAGAGTTCCTCTCGCGGGCCGCGCAGGCTGCGCTCGGGATAGTCGAGCTCGCGCAGGATCTGGACCGCCTCGGGACGCCAGAGCAGCCGGGCCAGTGTCACCGGGTCCGTCGATCGATTCACGTGCTCATCGCGCACGCGTCGTAGCGCTACCCCTCCGCTGGCGAACCGGGTGGCGACCACCATCCCCCACCAGTTCGGAAGAAGATCACGCGCTGCCTCCAGATGACGGTCGGCGACGATCAGTGACGCCTTATCGACGACTTCTCCATAGGCGGCGACCTGGGCGGGCAACCGAGTGAGCGTGTCCGCCTCTGCTTTGATCTCAAGGCCACGGATGTGGCCGTTGATGACGGCGATATCCACACGGCAGGCACCGTGGTCGAGGCCGAGTTCGTCAATCACCAAGGTGTCGGCGCACCGAAGCGCGGGCCCGAGCATGCGCGCATAGACCGCGCGCCGTACATCGACATCCTTGAGGAGACTCGCCATGCTCTGGGCATAGCGCCGCAGAATCCTTCTCCGCAACCCGATACTCGACCAACGTGGATAATACGGATGCCCAAGCTGACCTTCCTACAGTCTGAAATGAGTCAAAAGCGGCCATTTGCTGATGTCGGCGATAGGCCAGAAGCGCGAGGAATAGATCGCCGGACTTCCAACTTCGCGCAAAGCGGTATGCTCGGAAAGCTCGCTGGCATGCGATTACCTTTCGTCAGTCGATCGAGAGCAATTCGCCAATCCGTCGCTCATAAAGTGCGGTGAGAGCAGGTTCGTTACCCTCATCACGCCGAAGCGCGTGAAACGCGCGCTGACTCTCCCTGAGCGCGGCGCGATCCGGAGAAAGCGCCGAGGCGCGGGCGTAGGCGACCGCGAGGGTGCGGTCCAGAACCGACAGGCTGGGCGACTGGCAGATGGCGCGCTCCGAAATCGTACGCGCCGCGCCGCAGCTGTAGCTCGGGCCGGTTGCGTTCAACGGCTCAATATAGGTCTTGTCGACATAGCCGTGCTCGCCGAGAAACCACTGAAGCGCTTCAGGATAGGTCGAAAAGGTCATCTCCGCCCCAGCAGGGCAGGCGCCGGCGGTCCGCACGCGACACGCCTTTGGCAGTATCCAGTCCGACGCCTGATCATAGGCGCCGAGCATCTCGGCCCAGGCTGTGTCCAGCCGACCCGCGCGCGCGGCCGAGGCCACATAGGCGGCGCAGGCGCCGTTTGATCGCTCGAGGCAGGCCTTCCGGCTTTCCGCCGCGTCACGGGCGAACACCCCGCGGAACGCCGCCGCCTTGGAGACATCCTGCACCTGACCCTTTGTCACCTTGTGCACGACCGGGGGCGCCCAGCTCTCGGCATAGGACGCGAAGGCGTACAGGAAGGCCTGATCGACGAACTGGAACTCCTTCACCCCGTCGCCATCGAGATCACGCGGCATAGCCGGACTGTCACCGTCCCAGCTTCCCAGATCGACGACGCGCCACTGCCCGTCCCGTCTCTCGGCCATCGACAACACGCTGCAGCAGTGGGCTCCGCCCGTGAAGCTGCTCACCATCACCTGTGCCGCCGTGTCGCCCGGATTGAGCTTCACGACCGCAAAGGCTGCGCTGGCGCTATAAGCCGCGCCTTCGCCGAACACCTCCGTCGTGAGCCCAGCCGCATCCGTCAGCTGGAGACGCGGCACGTTTAGGCCGTCCGCACTCACCGTTGACGAGGCCTGGATGCGGTAGCCGCCAATCCTTCGATCCGCCGGGCCTTGGTCCGATCTCCATTCGATCCAGGTGTCCATTGGGTCGGTGTCCGCCGGCGCCGCTAGGGCCGCCTCGGTCTGAGACGTAAGCAGCGGTTGCGGCCGTTTCGGCGCAGCCGTCTTGTCGATCGTCGACCAGATCCAGCCGCCCAGAATGGCCGCCACCCCAAGCACCAGGGCCCAGCGCCCGAAACGGTTCGGCGGTTCAGGACTGGAGAAGGGATCGGGCGTCTGGGTCATGGCGGCTGACTATCGGGCGTGCCAGGTGACGGGGACGTCGATCTGCTCGCCTACGAAGCCGCCCCAGGCTCCGTCCACCCGCATCCGGTACAGCGCGGACGCCCGCACGGCCGCTTGTCCATAACGACTCCCCGACGGCGTCTCCGAGATCGAGACGCACTCGACCAAGGTTCCGTCGTCCTGGACACGACAGCGCACAATCGCGACGCCCGCTCGCCCGCCGGCCGCGGAGGGTCGAAGTCGGTCGAGGTCGGCGGAGGATGGCTGATCCACCCAGGCCGGGACGGCGGGTCGCGCCACCGCCAGAGGGCTGGTAGCAGGGCCGACTTCAGGCGCCTGCGGCACGGAAGCAGGCGCAACTGCCGCTCCGGCGGGCGCATCGTAAGGCCGCTCCGGCACGGGCGCCGCGCCGAGCGAGGGCTCAGCCGTGGTCACGCCGAGCGCATCCAAGGTTTCAAGATCCAGGAAGCCGGTCACCCGCAAACCGCGCGCGGTCTGAAACGCGCGCAGGCTCGATCGGGTGCGATCGCCCAGCACCCCGTCGATACCGCCCGAGTCATAGCCCCGCACGGTCAGGGCCGTCTGCACCCGGCGCACGATCAGCCGGATCTCGGCTTGGGAGAAGGCCCGTCCCGATATCCGGTCACTCGGGATCGACGCGCCCGAGGACACAAACGGACGCGTCACCGACGTCTCGCCGGATGGCGACGTAGAGGGCAGCGAATAAAGCGGCGTGACGGTCGAGGGGGCCGCTGACCACGGAGCCGAGGCCGGCGGAGTCGTCCGCCGGAGCGCCGGGGGCGTATAGCGCGGGGCTGGCGGCGTATAGGCTGGCGCGCGATATCCCCCGCTGCCGGAATAGTGCGATCTGTGAGAGCTGTGGCTGCGGTGGCTGGAATGGCTGCGGTGATGCGCCAGTTCGAGCAGCCGTTTGGTCTGGGCCGGGTCGCGCCAATAGGTCGGCGTTCGTTCCGCAGGGCTCGGGCCCTTGTCCGCTGCGGGCGACGGATCGGTCGCGGCGATGGCCGGGTCGAAGGTCGCGAACGGACTGGCCGCGCCCAAGAGAAGAACGAGGTGATCGCGCCAGTTCATGCGGCGGTCTCCAGAAGTCGGAGGGGACGGACGGCGCGGCTGCGCCAGGCAGGCCCGGCCGAGGCGAAGAAGCCGCTACACCGGTCGATCAGTTCGCATCCCGTGCATTCGGATGCAAAACTGTTCTTCCAGTCCGAGATCGACTGGCGTGCGAACGGCCACAGGCTCTCCGGTAGGACGCAGTGGGAGAGGTTGTAGATGGAGACTGGGACGCTGCGATGCGCGAGGTGGAACACGGCGTCAGACAAGGCGTCGCCGTAGTCGACCGGATCGATCCACAACCGCTCGCGGTTCATCTTGGCGTATCCCATGGGCTCCAGCCCCATGAACGCCACATGCTCCACGAAAGGCAGACGCCTGTAGATGTAGGAAGCCAGCTGCGGCAGGCGGTCGACGGTCAAGGCATGGAGAACGACCCTGAGTTCCACACGGGCGCCGCGCCGGCCCAGTTCAAACAGGCCTTGGATCGTCTCATCGAATGCCCCGTGCGCATCGACGACCGCATCATGAAGCGCCGCGTGATCCGCATAGAGCGGCACGCCCCAAGTAAGGTGCGGATGTGCGCGGTCGCCAAGTGCGGTCGCAACCCGCGCGTCTGCGAACGCGCGTCCATTGCTCAGGATGTGCAGATGGGTGCCCGGCAAATGAAGCGCGCAAGCGTCGATCAGGCGTCCAAGGTCCTCGCCCAGGAGCGTCGGCTCCCCCCCGCTAATCCCGATCTGCGCTTCATCAGGGTCCACCAACTCTACCAACTCAAGCAGTTCCGGCACCCGCCAACTGTCATCGTCCAGGCGTGGCGGCTGCGAGCACATCAGACATCTGCTGTTGCAGCGCTCGGTCGCGAACAGGGTGTTGGCGCGCGAACCCCGGCGGTACATCACCGACACCAGCGACGACCCGGGCCTCACCCTCACCACGTCTCCGGGTTGGATCACCGCCGGGTCCCTCAGACTCGATAAGGTTATGCCAGCGCCTTTTGGCTCTCCCGCAAAGACGCCGCCGGCGGAACCGGAACCCTCTGTTTGCCACAGGAGCACCTTGTCGCCGGCCAGGGTCGATTGCGCCGCTTCTTCGCGCTCAAGCACCTTGTAAAGGCCGACCTCTGTAACGCCCTCGACCCGGGCATGGGTGTGCAGCGCCAGGCTCATCGATCGACCCATCCCGGTTGAAGGATCTCGTGACGCGGCTTGCGAAGGGCCCATGCGGTGAAGGTGGCCAAGGTGTCCACGTCCGCATCGGCGAGCCGATTGAACAGGAGGCGGAACAGCGTCATATGCCGGGCGCAATGTTCGCTGGTTGATCGATCTCCGATCGGGTCTCCCTGGACCGAGGCATGGTAGACGGGGTCGGCCCCGCAGAATGGCACGAAAGCACACGTCGAGCAGCCCGGAAGGGATTCCGCCACCGCCCCTGTCGCCAGCCACCGCATCGCGGGCGATCTCATCAGCTCCGCAAACGACGCGCTGACATGACCAAGCGTGAAACGACCATCTCCCGTCCGCGCGGCCATGCGCGCCTCGTCAGCCGGATAGACCTGGCCGTCATAGTCATAGACCAGGACGCCGAGACCGGCTCCGGCCGGCGACCTCAGATCGACATAGCCCGAATGGAACGGCGTCATGATGTGCCGCAACAGGATGGACGCATAGGTCTCCTCGAACGGCTCGCCTCGCGCATTCAAGTCGAGGATGTAATCGATCGCCGCTTCGTAGAAGACCGCGAACTCCGCCATGCCATAGCCGATCGCCCGACGCGTCTTGAGCGCGAAGCCGTAGGGGCTGATCGGCCGGAGGAAGATCGACGGAAAGCCGAGGGCCCGGTAGTGGTCGATCAGTCGGGTCGGATCCGACAGGGCGGCCCGTGTCAGGGTCGGCAAGGCGCTGACGCCTTCATGTCCCAGCACAGCCCTCGCACGGTCTAGGGCCGCGATCGTGCGCGCCCAGCTATCTCGGGTCGGATTGGGACGGTTTCGGTCATGCAAATCCGCCGGGCCATCGATCGAGGTCGACAGCCGGATTTGATGGTCGCGACAAAACAGCAGGTCCTCGTCCGATAGATGGTGAAGCGTAGACACCATCGAGAAGCTGAGGCGACGGCCAGCGCTCTCATTCCGGCGCAGGGCCTGTTCGACAATCTCGCGTACGAGGTCGAACCTGAGCGCCGGCTCTCCCCCCTGAAACTCGATCGTCAGATCCGGCGACGGCGACTCAAACACCCGATCGAGGGCCGAGGCGGCGTCGCCGGCCGACATGTCGAACCCCGACGCGTCCACCGCCGCGCGCGATACCTGGCAGTATTGGCAACTGTGATCGCAGCGCAGTGTGACGACGAAGATGTGGAGCGAGGGTCCTTCCAGAAGGAAGGATTTGCGGGTCGCATGCGCAGCCCGCTCCAGATCGGTCCATTGCTCTGGTCCATGGTCGTGAAGCAGGCTTCGCCCTTCAAGATCCCTGGACCTCGCCTCGCCGGGCGCGAGTTCTCCTCTCAGGAGCCGAGCATGGGTGTTTGCGTCAAGGACCGCGTAGTCGCCGAAGTCGTTGCTGACGAGAACGCGCTCGCCGCCAGGATCCAGATGGGTCGATCTGCGCAAAAAGACCTCCCCTTCTCGCCACGGTTGCGAGAGAAGCCCGTTTCGGATTTGCGTGCAAGATCATTATCCTGTCACGCGTTTGTTGGTGCTTCGCCGCACGCCAGTCCCAGTTTTTCCAGGGTCTATCAAAAGCCCACTTTCAGGCTATGGGCCGGTACGCGCTGGGAGCAGCTATCCGTGCGCAAGTCTGAACAGCGCCAGAGGCCGTTACATCTTCATCGAGGGCATTTGGACATTACCAGGAGACGGGCAACGAACCTCAGGGGTTCCATCAGCGTCGGGCGCTCCCTGTTACTACGAGGAGGCTAATCACCCCAGCTGCGTTGCCCTGCGTTCGAGCGCCCCTACCGCGCAGACCCTACGCCGAGAGGCGGCGGAGCGTGATTGGCGCAGGGGCTCGGTCACTGACCAGGGCGATGCCATGCGAGGCAGCCTTGCCGCGCACGCCGGCCTCCGTTCGTCCCATCTCTGCGGCGATCGCCTTCGCGCGCCAGCGCTTGGCCGCGAGACGGGCCAGCTGCTCCAATTCCTGGTCGCTCCACTTCTCGGCCTGACGGGGGGCCGGTCTAGGCGAGACATCATACCCCATGACAAAGCTCCGAAACGATCAGCGCGGCGGCAGTTCGCGGGTGAGATAGGCGTGGACCGTCTGCAGGTCCTCATCGCTGGCTTCGAGGCCCAGCCCGATCATCCGCCCGATGATCTCCGACCAGCCGTCCGCAGTCCGCCCCTTGGCCGTGACCATCCCGATCGCGTGGCAGCTCGTGCAGACGCGCTGGACCGTCTCGCGCCCCGGACCGGCCGGCAGTCCCGCGCGCACGATCGCGGCGGGGGGCGGCGAAGCCGGGGATTGCGGCGCCGGCGCGGGCGGCGGCGTCGCCCCCTTGACCTGAGGCGCGGCGGTGGGCGCTGCAACTGCCGCGGTCGGCGTTGCAGTCGGCATGTCGGCGGAAGCGGTCTCGGCTGCGGCCGGCGCCGCCGGCGCCGCAGCGACTTCGACGGGCGCTGCGGCGGGAGGGGGAGCCGGGTGATTATTGTAGGCATTGACCGCCGCCTCTCGGTTCTTGGCCTCGGCGGACTCGGACTGTCCGCATCCGGCCAGGGTCAGGGCGGTCGTCAGCGCGATGATCGTCACGGGCATGACGCGGCCGACGGAAGTTTGGATGCCGATCATCCTTCGATCCTCTCAACTTTACCGACTATGAAGGTGTAGGACACGGCCCCCAGTAGGGCCATGACGCCGATGAAGGCCAGGCCGCCCAGGAACGACCCCGTGGCGGCGACGATGAAGCCGATCAGCATCGGGGTGATGATGCCGGCCAGGTTGGTGCAGAAGTTGAACACCCCGGCCGTCAGGCCGACCAGACGCTTGGGCGCGACGTCTGAAATCAGGGTCCAGCCCAGGTTCGACATCCCCTGCCCGAAGAAGGCGACCGACATCACGGCGACGACCAGGGCGTCGCTCTCAATGAAAGCGGCGAGGATGATCGTGGACGACAGCAGCAGCCCGCCCACAATCGGCAGTTTGCGGCCGAAGGTCGCCGAACCGCTCTTCTTGACTAGATAGTCCGACAACTGTCCGCCGATCAGGACGCCGACCGAGGCGGCGATGAAGGGCAGGACCGCGACCCAGCCGACCTTCAGCCAAGGCATGCCGCGCTCGACCGCCAGATAGGTGGGGAACCAGGTCAGGAAGAAGACGAGCGTGGCGTTGGTGGCGAACTGACCGATCGAGGCGCCCAGGATCTGGCGCTTGCTCAGCAGCCAGCCGACATCCTTCCAGGAGAAGGGCGACCGCTCCGTCGGCGCCACGCCGCCGCCGGCGGCGATGTGATCCAGCTCGGCCTGGTTGGCGGCGCGGCTGTGATGCGGGTCCCGATAGACCATGTACCAAAGGCCGGCGAAGGCCAGCCCGACCGCGCCGGCGATGATGAACAGGCTTCTCCAGCCCCAGGTCGCGGTGATCCAGAACAGGACCGGACTGAGGAAGGCGATGCCGGAATACATGCCGACGGTGTAGACGCTGTTGGCCCGCGCGCGCTCATGCTGGGGGAACCAGCTGACCAGGATGCGGCTGTTCGCCGGAAAACAGGGCGCCTCGGCCGCGCCCAGCAGGAAGCGGAAGCCCAGAAGCGTGGCCAGTCCCGTGGCGAAGCCCTGCAGCAGGGTGAAGAGCGACCAGAGGCCGACCGACAGGAAGTAGGTCACCCGCACGCCGAACCGGTCCAGGAAGATGCCGCCCGGGATCTGCGCCAGCGCATAGCTCCACGAGAAGACCGAGAACAGGATGCCCATGGTCGCCGCCCCGATGCCCAGCTCGGCGGTCATCGACGGGGCCGCGACGCTGAGCAGCGAGCGGTCCAGATAGTTGATCATGGTCCCGGTGGCGATCAGGGCGAGGACGCCGTATCTCACCGAGGTCTTGCGGGCCGGGACGACCGAAGCGGCGCTGTCCATGGGTAATCCTTTCGATGGGACCCGGGCGGGTCCGGATGCGCGCGCCACCCGACGATGGCGCGCGCCGGCGATCAGGGCAGGACGAAGGCGTTCAGGGTGTCGGACATGTGCTTGGATCCGACCGCCGTCCCCCCGGCGCCGACCACCACGACGTATTGTTTGCCGTCCTTGCCGAGATAGGTGATCGGCGTCGAATGGGCGCTGGCCTCCAGCTCGACCGACCAGAGCTGGCGGCCGGTCCGCGTGTCGAAGGCGCGGAACTGGCGGTCGTTGCTGGCGCCGATGAAGGCCAGACCGCTGGCGGTCTGGATGTTGCCGCCGAGATTGCGCGATCCGGTCTCCGCCCCGGCGTCGCCCAGGCCGGGGGTCGAGCCGAGGGGCGCGCGCCAGACGATCTCACCCTTGTTGATGTCGACGGCGACCAGCTCGCCCCAGGGGGTCGGCGTGCACGGCAGGACCGTATTGGCGTCCACGCGGTAGTTGAAGCCCGACTGGACGATGGCCGGGGGAGCCGCTGCGGCGCCGCCGGCGCCCGGAGCCGGCGCGGCCCCGCGCGGTCTCGGCATGAAGCCGGCGCCGGCCGGGCCGGCCGCCCGGTACTGCCCCATGTTCTGAACGTTGACGATGAACAGACCCGACTGCGGGCTGTACGACGGGCCGCCCCAGTTCGGCCCGCCGAGCGTCGAGGGGAAGCTGAGGGTGCCGGTCGTCAGCGACGGACGGCCGTAAAGGCCGGTGACCTTGATGTTGTTCTGGTCCCAGAAGGTCGTGCAGTAGGCGTACTGCTCGGGCGTGATGTTGGGGATCTCGTCGCGCGTCATCGTCGTGCGCGCCAAAGGACCGGGGCGCGCCGGGATCGGCTGGGTCGGCCAGGCCTGGTCGTTGGGGTCGTCGCTGCGCGGCGTCGGCTGCTCGGTCACCTCATGCAGGGGGCGGCCGGTCAGACGGTCGAACACGAACAACAGGCTCTGCTTGCCGGTCAGGGCGATGGCGGGCGTCGTTGTTCCGTCCGCCGCCTTGAAGTCCACCAGCACCGGCGGCGTCGGCATGTCCCAGTCCCACAGATCCTTATGGGTGATCTGTTTGAACCATTTCAGCTCTCCGGTCGCCGCATCCAGGGCCAGCAGGCTGTTGGAATAGAGTTCGGGGCCGGCGGCGCGGCCGTTCAGATCGCCGACGGGCGCAAAGACGATCCCGTTCGCCTCGTCCACCGTCATGGTGGACCAGACGTTGGCGCCGCTGCGATCCTTCCACTCGTCGCCGGTATAGGTCTCGTGATTGGCTTCGCCCGGCTGCGGCACGGTGTGAAAGCTCCAGACCAGCGCCCCGGTCCTGGCGTCCCAGGCCCGGATGTCGCCGCGCGGACCGGGAGGTCCCGCTTCGCCGGGACGCGATCCGGTGATGACCAGGTTCTTGTAGATCGAGGCCGGGTTCGGAATGGTCCAGGTGTCGCGCCGGCTTTCTCCCACGGTTTCGGAGGCGACGCCCTCATAGGCGTCGATCGCCCCGTCCTGGCCGAAGCCTGCCGCAACCTGGCCGGTCTTCATGTCCAGGGCCATCAGATAGCCCTGGTCGGTCGCGAAGAAGAGGCGCGGTCCGACATCGCCTTCGCCGGGCCAATAGGCCAGGCCGCGGCCGTGGATGTTGCGCGGCGATTCATACTTCCAGAGCACCTTGCCGGTCTCGGGCTCGAGGGCCGTGACGGTCGACTTCAGATCCGGCTTCGCCGGATTGGTCGGGGTCGAGACATACATGACGCCGTCGATGATCAGCGGCGTGACCTCCCAGCGATAATCCAGGCCGCGGTCGCCGTTGTCGTCGGTTCCGCCGCCATAGTTGAAGGTCCAGGCGCGCTTGAGAGTGGCGACGTTGTCCGGCGTGATCTGGGTCAGGGGCGAGAAGTTGGTGCTGCCCGGATTCTGCCCGTAGCGGCGCCACTGATCGCGTTCGGTCGTCTGGGCCAGAGCGCTGGCGCCGGACATCAGCAGCGCGGCCAGGCCGAGCCCTGCGATGCGGCATGGGCGTGTCATTGCGGCGGTCGTCATGGTGTCGTTTCCTCTGTCTTTTCTATTTTTTGATCAGGGCCGGGGATCCAGCGGGATCGGCGTGTCGACCAAGCCCAGCGCCCATTTGATGCCGCCCAGATAGAGGGCCTGGACGGCGGGATCGTCCCAGGGCTCGTCCAGATGGCCAAGGGACGAAACGAAGACCCGGCCCTGGCCGTAGGGCTTGGCCCAGACGACCGGGAAGTCGCCGTCGGGTCGGCGCGCCAGCTGTTCGGGCGTCAGGCGCGCGGGATCCAGGCGGATGATGGTGTGGACGTCGCCCCGGTCATAGGGCGCTTTCAGATAGGGAAACTGGTCGGAAAACTCGGTCGGAAACTGTTCGGCCCCCGGGAAGGCCCGGTCCTGCACGATCAGGCCGGTTGGCTGGACCGGAAACTCGCCATCCATGAAGCCGCCGATCATCTCGCCGTATTCGGGCCAGTTGTAGAAGGCGACGGTGGCGGCGTGCCCGGCGATGAACCCTTTGCCTTCGCTGACGAAGGCCAGGAGGTCCGCCTTCTGAGCATCGCTGAGCGTGCCCTCCCCGCTGCCCAGGAAGAAGATGGCGTCGAAGTCGTTCAGATTGCGCGCATTGACCGAGCGACCGCTGTAGCGCGCGCCGACGCCCAGGATGGGCTCACGCGTGATCAACTGGGAATCCGTTCTCAGGAAGGCGACGTAGAAACCGCTCTCGCGCCCCATCCGCTCGATCATCGCCATCGCGTGATTGATGGAGTTGTGCTGGAAACCGGTCTGCACATCGGCGACGACCAGAAGCTTCTTCTTGCCGACATAGGGGTCGGGCAGTCCCCGCATCGGCGGGCCGGACGTCGCCGCTGGCGGCGCGGACGGGACCGGCGTCTGGCCTGACGCCTGACCTGACGTCTGGCCCGAGGCCTGGGCGAGCGCGGCCGTCGCCAGGGCGAGCGACGCCGCAAGGAGCGTTCCCGACACGAAGGATCTGACAAGATTACGCATGGTGTTTCACTTTGCAGGGCGATCCGCCCGGGCGACACAGGCCCGGGCGGACGGGGGACGGGCTCAGAAGCGTTTGGTCACCTCGAAGCTGACGACGCGGCCGAAGGGGTTGTGATTGCCCAGATCGACAGCGGTCGTACCGCTCAGGACGATCGGCGGATCCTTATCCGTCAGATTCTGGACCGAGACCGACACCCGCACGCCGCTGAGACCGCGGGGCGCGTTGTCCTGGAACTCATAGGCGGCGCCCGCATCGAACGTCGTCCAGCTCGGGATCTGAGTGTCGGGCTTCTTGACGCCCGCAACCGTGATCGTGGCGTTGTTCAGATAGGAGCCGACGTAGTTGGCGGTCAGATTGGCCGAGATCGGTCCGCGGCTGTAGCCGACGTTGAACCGCCCGCGTTCGCTGACCTGGAAGCCGTAGGTGTCCAGGGCGTCGAACAGCGGACCGCCCGCGACGATGCTCTTCTCCAGCTTCAGGATCTTCGAGAAGGTCAGGTTGTAGCGGAAATCGCCGAAGGACGTCTGCTGGCGATAGTTGGCGGCGAAGTCCAGACCGCTTTGTTTCACGTCGCCCAGGTTCAGGCGCCCGCCCTTGATGATGCCGACCAGCGAACAGTCGTTGATGGTCGAGGGCGAATAGACGGCGTTGGGATCCGTCAACCACGGGATATAGGCCGGGTTATACGTCGAATAGTTGCCGTTGACGCAGGTCGACGGCTGGGGCGCGGTGATGAAGAAGTCGCGCAGAAGAGCGAGATTGGCCGGGCTGGACAGGATCAGCGTCTGGTTCGGCAGGTTCTCGATCCGGTCGGTATAGTCGACGTTGTAGTAGGTCAGGCTCAAGCGCAGGTCGGGCGCGAAATTGGGGTTGTAGTCCGCCCCCAACGACCAGATCTTGGCCGACTCGGGTTGCAGGCCGGCGGTATTGCCGGTCCGCGACAGGACGGCGCTCTGTCCCGTCGAGACATTGGTGACCGGGATGGCGGGATCGCCGGCGCCGTTGCTGACGAACACGCGGTTGGTCTGGCCGACGGTCTGCGGGTTGGCCTCGATCAGGGTCGGCGCGCGGAACGACGTGCCCCAGCTGCCGCGGAAGATCAGTTCGTCCGTCGCCTTCCAGGTCAGGCCGATCTTCGGGTTGGTCGTCTCGCCGGCATCCGAATAGCTGTCGTAACGAACCGCCGCGCTCAGATCGAGCGACTGCATGAACGGCACGCTGCTCTCTTCGCCGACGATCGGGACATAGACTTCCGCAAAGGCCGATTTCACCTCGCGGTCGCTCTTGGTGTAGCGCGAGGTCTGGTAGGTGTTCGTCAGGTTCAGCGTGTTCTGCGCCTTCAGATACAGTTTGTAGCGCGAATATTCGACGCCGGCGGCGATCCGGATGGGGCCTGCGGGAACCGAAAACAATGACCCGTCGATCTTGGCGACGCTGTCGAACAGGGTGGTGTCATATTGCTGGATAAAGCCGCCGACCAGGGCGTCCGCCGCAGTCTGGCGTCCGAGCTGGTACGGATTGAAGCCGTAGCTGGCCTGGTTGGCGATCACCGCCGCACGCGTGGTGTTCACCTGCGGCTGGCAGACGTTGCAGCTGTCGGTCTTGCCGTAGGAGATCAGGCCGTTGAACCGGAAATCCATCGGCAGTTGGGCCGTCAGATCGATGGCGTGGCTGGTCGTCTCCTCAAGGTTCGACTGATCGCGCGACGTGCCGGGATTGTTCAGCGAATAGTTGTAGACGACCGTCTGGGCCGCCGTCGGATTGGGCAGGCCGGGGATGTAGTACGGGCTGCTCGGATCGACCCGGATGGCGATGCGCTCGAAGCCGTCGCCGGCGCGCGAGTCGTTGGTGCGGCGATTGTAGATGCCGGTGTATCCGACCTCGACTCCGGGGGCGAGTTCCTGGCGGCCCTTGATCAGCAGGGCGAACCGCTCGCGCTCGGTGTAGAAGTCGTAGAGATGGGACTGGTCATAGAGCTCGGGATTGCCCTGCAGCGCCAGCACCTGGGCTGCCGTCGGACGCGCGCCATTGGTTTCAGGCAGGCCGTAGACCGTATTGCCGATGATCAGGGCGCCGTTGTCGCCGGGATAGACGGTCGTGCCCACCAGATTGTTGTTGTTGCCGCCGAAGGGGCGCAAATCCAGCAGCATATAGTCGCGCACGTCGCGACCGACGCGGTCGTTGGCGTCATACGATCCCGCCACCATCAGGCTCCCGCCGGTCCAGGTCTTGCCGACGACGCCGTCGAGCACGACCTGATCATACAGGGAGTTGACGTAGCGCGCCGTGACCTGGGCGCCGTCGTAGTTGCGGCGCAGGGGGTAGTTGACCACCCCGGCGACGGCGTCGGAACCGTAGATGGACGAGGCACCGTCCTTCAGCACTTCGATCCGTTCGACGGCCTCGAGCGGAATCTGGTTCAAGTCGACGTAGGTCCGCTGGGCGTCGTCGGCGAGCACGGCCGAGGTGGCGCGGCGACC
>Ga0157370_10002559_pt1 | contig 21828 bp, 24 predicted proteins | sample C35metaG_FD_113463 | JGI IMG/M metagenome (GOLD analysis project Ga0157370, IMG submission 113463) | Corn rhizosphere microbial communities from Kellogg Biological Station, Michigan, USA - C3-5 metaG | ecosystem: Host-associated > Plants > Roots > Rhizosphere > Soil | place: USA: Michigan...
CGAGCGACGGCAGATCGCTGCCTTCCGGATCATCGAGGATGTTTTTGCCGCTGATCACGGTGAAGAAAAATCTTGGCATGTTGGTTCCTCAGGAAAGACATGGTCGCCGTAGGCGCACCGCGGCTTGTCCTCAGCCGAAGTGTCGCAAATATTGGGCTTGTTTCTCAAGCCGGGCGGCAAGTTCGGAAATGCTCATATTGTTCGCGCATAAATGAATAGCGCATTCCAGGAATTGCAGTGACGAGCGCCTGATAAAGTCCTGCTGCTGCTCATAAGCCATTCTGGAGATGCGATCGGATTTGCCGGATTTGTCCGTCATCGTCATGTTCCCTCGGATTGAATTTTCTCTCGCGCCTAACCGGGGCAACGCGAAATTGTTTCGAAAAAAGTTGCCCTGCTGTGTTGTTGTCTTCGCGGAACATCGTCGCCGCAAAGAGGTTGGGTGGGTTCGCAACCCAACCGGAGGCAATGATGACCAATAATTCTCCACGAGGTGGCGCTCCCGGCACCACCGACCAATCACCCCGTTGGGAGGGGCCGAAGGAATCCCGCCCCAGCGGCTAAATGGAGCCCCTTGACGATCCCGAGCACGATCGGGAGGCTGTTGGGGAGAACGTCAAAAACCCACGTAAGAAGCGTGTTTCCGACGCAATGAAAACGCGCGACGAGAAGTAATGCGCGGCTCGTCCGTTGCGACCGGAGGAAGACATGTTCACTTCAACAAAAATACCGGCCAGCATCCGTCAGGGCGGGCCGGGTGCATCGCATGAAAACGCGAAGGCACCCTTGGAAATCAAGAAACCCGCCGCAGATAACGACAAGCGTTCGAAGAGCAGGGTTTCCGGAGGAGGTCGTGGGCGTGACAGTCACCATACCCATGACCCATACCGAAAATCATGATTCGCCGGGAGAGAAACAGTGAAAAAGGCGAAAAAGAAAAAGAAAAAGAAATGGTCGCAGAAGGTGACCAAGGAAAGCGACGCGCTCGATCTTGAGAAAGACGCCTCTCGTTGAGGAACTCTGTTTTCCTCTTGCCCGAAGCAAACGTCAGGATCGCGTCAGATCGCCGCGTAGTACGATCACCAGTTCCGCACCATCGGCACGAGATCAATGCGGTTTACCAGCGTGCGAAGCTTGTCGGCCGCCTGTGCCCTCGTCTCCTCGTTGCCAAGCTGGTCGTGAAGAGCAGCGATCTCCTCATGATAAAATTTTGCCAGATTGGGATGCCGCAGGGGAGGTGGCTCCTCCGCATTGCGGATTTCGGATTACATAGAGGTTTCCGATGACCATGACACGTTTTTCCTGCAGTGAAGTCGATCTTGACGTTAGCAAGGCAAAGAAAGCCGCCCAAGCGGGATCCGTGACGATCACCCATCGCGGCAGGCCATCTCATGTGTTGATGACGTAACGCGAGTTCGAGCGCCTCATCGGAAAGCGCCGCAACCTCGCCGACGACGCACGAGCACTAACGGCTGATAGCCACCAAATCTCGTCGCCATGTTCCGCACTATGAACTGGCAAATGCTCTTGTCTACAATGCTGGCGCGCAACGCTCCCGAAACACTCCTAAACCCGCGCTTCCAGAACCATGTTGAAAGGCCCGGTGAAGGCTCGCCTGACGCTGGAAAAGCCACCCGAACGAATGACCTCTGAGAGCTTAGCTTCGCCAGCTTGAGCTCCCAATCCTTCACCCACCTCCTGGTCAAGTGACGTTGGCACGCAAATCATGGTTGATGCATTGTAGTAAAGGCGGCCGACAGGATTCATATTGTCCGCCGGGCGGTCGCCCGAGATAGGTTCAACGATCATCCAGGTGCCGTCATTTTTGAGGATACGAGACATGTGCCCCGCACACCCACGCGGATCACCCATATCATGCAGACAGTCGAAACTGGTGATGAGATCGAAATCCGTATCCTTGATGTCTTTGGCCGTCGCCGCCACGAATTTCACCCGGTCGTCCACCCCATGGCTTCGGGCATGCTTGTTGGCCTCTTCTATGGATGGCTCGTGGAAGTCATAGCCTGTGAAGCTGGCGTTGGGGTACGCCTCGGCCATAAGAATTGTCGAGAAGCCGACGCCACAGCCGACATCGGCGACCCGGGCGCCCTTCACCAGTTTGTCCTCGACGCCATGAAGGGCGGGCAGCCACGATTGGACAATATTGTTCACATATCCCGGCCGAAAGAACGCGCCCGTTGCGCAGAACAGGCAAGCTGCAGTGTCACCCCATCGCACCCCGCCGCCGGTCCGGAAGCTGTGCTCAACCTTGGGCTCTCCCTCGATCATCGCCGCGACCAGATCGAAAGCCCCTTCGAGATAGACGGGGCTGTCCTCGTTGACGAACACCATCGCCTGCTCGGGTGAGAGACTAAACATCCCGGAACCGCTGTCGTAGTCGATGTAGCCGTTTGCCGCCTGTGCCAGCGCCCACTCCCTGACGTAGCGCTCCAACAGGTTACCGGAGGCTGCCGCAAGGCTTGTGGATGTTAGCGGTCCGGCGCGGTGCAACGTATCGAACAGCCCCAGTCTCAAGCCAATCCTAACAGTTGGAACACTGAAGGCTCCGCCTAGATCGCCCAGTATTTTGCCAATAAAAGAATTCAGTTTTGTTTCGTCGAGCTGTGTCATTTCATTCCCCCCAATTAATTGAGTTGGCGGGCAAAGGCTGACCGAAAATTTACGCGTCAGTGAATGCTCGTAGGCGAAGTAATATAGCCGAATACCCTGAATTTGTCACGCAAACCAATATCGCTCTATCGGTGGTCCGCTCCTGACTGGCGTTACCCGTAAGAGTGATGGACGATAGCGCGGGGAAGTCGTAAACTGGCTTGAAGACCAGGCAACGATATACTCCCGGGAGGAAGCAATGCCTATCTTCATGGACCGGCACGAGCTTGCGGGAGTTTCAGCGGCGGATATCGCCGCGGCACATCTTAAAGATCTCAACATTCAGGAGCAGTACGGCGTCAGGTTCCTGACCTACTGGTTTGATGAAAGGCGTGGTACGGCCTTTTGCCTTATCGATGCTCCAGACGCTGAAACTGCGCAGTGCGTACATCGGGAAGCCCACGGATTTGTCGCCAGTGAAGTTGTGGAAGTCGCTCTGTCCGCTGTGGAAGCATTTCTCGGGCGAATACAGGATCCCTTGTCGCTTGCTACCATCTCGAAAGATATGGATGCCGGCCACCGTGCGATCCTGTTCACTGATATTGTCGGTTCAACCGAGATGACGGCCCGCCTTGGCGATCGTATGGCGGCGGAACTCGTCCGCGCACACGATGCCCTGGTTCGTGGTTGTCTCGGGCGACGGTCGGGGCGAGAGGTCAAGCACACCGGCGATGGCATAATGGCTGTATTCTCGTCCGTACCGTTTGCCGTGGATTGCGCCATTGATATCCAGCGCGAGTTCCATCGCTACAACAGCGGCAACGGTGAGCCAATTCACATCCGCATTGGACTGGATTGTGGTGAGCCGGTCGAGGACAGCAATGATTTCTTCGGTGCGACCGTGCAACTGGCAGCCAGGCTCTGTGCCGCGGCCGAGAGCGACCAGATCCTGATATCGGACAAGACCTTCCAGGAATATGGCAGCGCCGATGTCCTCGTCCATGGCAATCAATACAGACTGAAAGGATTTGCCGAGCCGGTCATCGCCTATCGTTGCGAGTGGCTGCACTAGCGACGTGATTTGAAATCCGATGTAGAAATGACCATCAAATGGTAATCTGCGTTGAGCCACCGTGCGGTTTGTTCGGTCGGGCAACACCGGCCTGATGTCTGGCGGGGTGTGGACACTTGCACCACCGCTGGGCGGCCGCTCTGCGAAGCCGGAAAACTCTAGCCTCAGCTGGTCCAGAAACCTGGGGCGGTTCAAAATGGGCCGGACTCAAATTTATTCTGGAGGAAATTCTCAGTGGCAGGTCACGGTCACTTTGCAATTCAATGTCGCCTTGGTTGGGAGGATATTGATGAAAAGTGCGGCATTAGATAGAAAAACCACAGAATTCCATTTCAGGCACTGATTTCCATGGCTAATTTGGGAAATCTCTAAACGTTGCATGGCATCGGCCGCAAATAATGTACGTCGCGCCGCCAAGCGGTACGCTGCAATGGCGCTAGCAAGAGCGCGATCAAGGATCGATGGAATGGACTTGGCGTATCGCCTCCCGGAGGAATTCTTCACAGAGCGGTTTCTAGTCAGGCGGGTTCAACCATCTGATGGCGACGCAATCTTTGCTGGTTGGGCAACTGATCGTGAAGTGACGAAATATCTCACTTGGCGTCCGCACACAGACCTTTCCCAGACGCAGGAAGCTGCGGAACGCTCCTATCTGGAGTGGGAAGGTGGCTCCACGTTTCCAGCGGTCATTTGCCGACGCGAAGTGCCGAGCGAACTTGTTGGAAGGATTGACGCGCGACTGGCGGGACCGCGAGTTTCCTACGGTTGGCTTGTCCGGAAGGATCACTGGGGACAGGGCGTTGCGACTGAAGTGGTAAAATGGGCGATCGAGCATGCCCTTACCCATCCGATGATCTATCGCACCGAGGCAGCTTGTGATGTCATGAACGTGGCCTCAGCACGTGTGATGGAAAAGGCTGGTATGACCCAGGAAGCGTTGCTTCGGCGGTATCTTTTCCATCCAAATTTGTCGAACGAACCAAGGGACGCTTTCCTGTATTCCAAAGTTCGCTGAGACCGTCCCGGGTTACCAATCCGGCTGTAGCTTCCCGCATAAACCAACTGGGTCTCTCACGAGCGACTCCTATGCGAAATCCAAGGCAAAAATCTGGATCATGTTCAGGATGATACGCATACAGCTCTAATCTCCCCGCGGCCTTCAGTCGCCGGACGGTGTCAACATCAGGATGCGCCCGCCCTAATCGTGGCGGTTCTTCACGAATGAATGAATCTCATGAAGCTGTTGGCTAATCGTGTGAACGAATGATATTTCGGTGAAGGGAGATTATCTGCGCGAGACGGATAAATCGTTGTTATAGCATGGTCGCAAAGAGGGGCGCCTGTTTGAACCCGCCTCAAGGCGTAGTCTTCGATTAGAATTGTTGGATAGCATCGCTAATTTCACTTCTCGCTCATGACGCCTCCGCCATCGCTGCATAGATGGCCCGACTGATATCGGTAGAAAACCGCCCGGCGCCAGACATGCCTTCAAATGCGGTATTGGTCAGGGCCACAACTGTCAGGCCGTTGCTTGGGTCAGTGAACCAGCTATGCCCGTAGGCCCCGCCCCAGCGCCAGGTGCCTGCCGGCTCGGCCACGCCTGCGGCCTGGCTGTCGCGCAGCACCGAAAAACCGAGACCATAGCCCCAGCCCGGCGATCCCTCGATGTCGATCCCGGCTATCTGGTCACGCGCCATCACGGAGGCATGATCGGCAGTCATCATATCACCGCCGCCCTGCCGTAACGCTTCTATCAGCTGCAACACATCGAACGCTGTGCCGACCATACCGGCGCCGCCTGAAGGAAAAGCCTTGGTATCAAACACCCGTGATGGATCCATCATGACGCTTGCCATACCGGGGAGCAATGGCAAGCAGTCCGGTTCGTGCATCCGGCGGGGACGTGGCGTGGCGTCCGCGTATGCAGCCGTAACCCGGGATGGATCGGAAAGCGCAAAACCGGTATCCTTAAGACGGAGCGGCTCGGTGACGAGCTTGCGGATGGATTCCGGCAAGGCGAGCCCTGTTGCCGCCTCAATCACCGCACCCACAACATCTATCCCCAACGAATAGCGGAATGCCGACCCCGGAGCGAAGGAGAGGGGGACGCCGGCAAGGCGCCGGATGTTGTCGGCAAGCGTCAGGTCGGAGCGGTCCATACCGTCCGACACGCCTGCTTGGGCGAGTGGCCCGCCTTCCGGCTCAAAAAAGCCGTAGCTGAGCCCTGCGCTGTGACTGAGTAGATGACGCAAGGTGATAAGAGCCGGTCGTCCCTCGAAGGTCGGCGTGAACGCCGGTAGCCATTCCGTGATTGGTCGATCGAGATCCAGTATCCCGCGACTGACCAGCGCTAGGGCAGCCGCAGCGGAGAAGAGTTTCGAGACGGAGGCCAGTCGGAAGATAGCGTCAGTTCGCATCTCCGTGCCGGCATCCCGGTCGGCGAGCCCTGCTGCGCGGCAATATATTGTTTTGCCGTCGAGCGCGACAAGGACGACAGCACCGACGATGCGTTCGGCTGCAATCGCGCCGTCTATCACAGCGTCCAGGCGCGATACGATCGAAGAATTTGAGGATGTCATGAGAATTTCCTTTGGATCAGGGATTGGCAGCCGGTGGGAAGGCATGATGGTGTGCAAGAAGTGTTGTGATGAATGCCGGGACGAGGAGGATAAGAATGGCTGGGGCGAAGCCGCCAACGCCACTCTGCTGCAGGATCAACCCGCCGACGATACCGCCACCGGCGATTGCCAGGTTCCAGGCGGTGACCAGCATGGATTGAGCAACATCGGCAGCATCGCCTGCGGTGTTCGAAAGAGCGGTCTGAAACAGCGTGGCAGTTCCGCCAAAAGCGAGGCCCCAGACCGCGATTGCACCGTAGACAACCGCTGGGTTCTCACCCCATAGCCCAAGCGCCAGCGCTGCAAGCCCGAACAAAGCGATGCTGGCGAGCGACAGGCTTCGCAGTTGACGGTCAATCAGGACACCGACGATCCAGATGGCTGCCAGTGCTGTCGTGCCGAAGACCAGAAGCACAAGATCGGTCCGCGCTGCCATGCCGGCCTCGACCAAGAACGGGGCGATATAGGTGTACAGGATGTTGTGAGCGAGGACGAAGGCAATGGTGACGAACAGGACCGGGCGCACGCCGGGCAGAGTAAACACCGTGCCGAGCCCGCGGCGACGCTCCATAGGCTGGCCTCCGAAGTCTGGCACCTTCGCGATAACCCAAACAACCAGTACCAGAGTCAAGCCGCTGATGAGGCCAAAACACGCCCTCCACCCGAGGAGGGTGCCCAGAAAAGTACCGGCCGGAATGCCAAGCGACAGCGCGAGCGGCGTGCCCACCATGGCCACCGCGATAGCCCGTCCCTTTAGTGCCTCGGGCACCATGCGTGCCGCATGGCCTGCGAGCAACGCCCAGAGCAACCCGGCCGAAACGCCGGCACAAAATCGTGCGACCATCGTCAGCAGATAGCTAGAGGAGACGGCTGTAACTGTATTGGCGATTGCGAAACCGGCGATGGCAGCGAGGAGTAACCGCCGCCGTCGTATGCCTTGCGTCGCCGCCGTCAGCGGGATCGCGGCGATGAGCGATCCAATCGCGTAGATCGTCACCATCTGGCCCACCAGTGCGTCCGACACGGCAAGGCCCGCGCCGATCTGCGGCAGCAAAGCTGCGGGCAACGCCTCGGTCAGAATGGTGATGAAGCCGGCCATGGCGAGTGCGAGCAGGCCCGAGAGCGGCAGACGACGAGGTTGGGGCGGGTCGACGGGGGACGCGGCGAATAAGTGCATGTTTGTCATGCCTTGACCATAAGCCGGTCTCCGCGATTGGAGAATTATGCTAGAGTTCTCATCATATCGGACATAGATGTCCGCAATAGGGACTAGTGGATGGAACATCTCGGCGCATTGAATGCCTTCGTTCAAACGGCAGATTGCGGTAGTTTTGCGGGTGCAGCCGCGAGGCTTGGCGTTTCTGGCTCGGCCATCGGCAAGGCGGTCGCGCGGCTGGAAGAGCGGCTTGCCGTTCGCCTCTTCCATCGCTCGACGCGCTCGTTGACGCTGACTGCGGAAGGAGCTCTGTTCCTCGATCGCTGCCGCCGCATATTCAGCGAGATCGAGGCCGCTGAACTGGAGCTGTCGCAAATCCGTCAGGCGCCGCGCGGACGTCTTCGTGTCAGCCTGCCACTAATCGGCATGCTGATGATGCCCGCAGTCATGGCCTTCATGCGTGCCTATCCCGAGATCGAGCTTGACCTCGACTTCACCGACCGGCTGGTGGATGTGATCGACGAAGGTTTCGATGCCGTGGTCCGCACCGGCGAAGCCCGGGACTCGCGATTGATGATGCGTCGGGCAGGGGCATTCTCGCACCGGATCGTCGGATCGCCCGATTATCTCGCGGCGCGTGGCGTGCCTTCGACGCCCGACGATCTGCTCGGTCACGCCTGCCATCATCACAAATATCCGTCCACCGGCAAGCTGGAGCGCTGGCCGATGGTGGCGGACGGCGCGGCCCTTGAACTTGTTCTTCCCGTGACATCGGTAGCAAGCACGCTCGAGCCGCAGATCTGCTTGGCCGAGGGAGGCTTCGGGCTTGCATGCCTGCCGCAATTCGCGATCCGGGAGCAGCTCCGGCGAGGTAGGCTGGTCAGCGTGCTTGAGGACTATATGCAAGAGGTCGGTGCCTTCCACATCCTCTGGCCGGCAAACCGGCATCCCTCGCCGAAGGTGTCCGCCTTCGTCTCCTTTATGGCTGAAAACCTTCTGCGTGAGCAACATAGGTGATTTGTCATTCGCGCGTTCGCACCACGCCTCGCGGCCTTAGGCCTCACTGGCGGCAACTGACGTTCGCTTGAAAGGATCAGGAGATCGTCCGCGCCTACGTGGCCAGCGCAAAGGCCAAGGCGCGCGACGATATTTCCGCCCATTCCGAAGGTCGCTCGCCAGCACTCGGCCAGCCGCCTGGGGCATGGCGTTCAGCGGTCGATTCGAGGCGGGTTTCGATCTTTTCGATCACCGATGCGCTTGCATACGGCATGATCGAACGTCAATGGGGTCGCATCATCACCATCGGTTCATCGGGCATCGAGCGGCCCATTGCCGGTTTCGCCCTGTCGAAAGCGGTTCGCGCCGCGGACGCCGGGCGGTCGAAAACGCTGTCGACGGAGCTCGCGCCTCACGGGGTCACGGTCAACATGATCCTGCTCTGCCGGAGTGACACCGACCGCGTGCGCGTGCTGGATGACATCAGGGCTAGAAACGCCGCGCTTGAGCTAGCTGCCGTGCTGGAAGCGTCGCGCGGGGACATCCCCGGCGGACGTTACGGCTGCGCAGAGGAGTTCGCTGCCGCCGCCATTTTTCTTGCCAGCCAGCAGGCGAGTTACATTACCGGGTCGATGGTGGCGCTATCCGCAGCCTGTGACGCCGCCGCCCGCCTCAGCCCTTCATGCGCAATTTCCCGACCATAAGCTTGTGCTTATTCACCTTGTCGTAGAATGTCTTTCTCGAAATCTTCAGGTGCTTCATCGCCTGTGTGGCGCTTCTACCTGTCGCCGTCAGCGTTGCGGCGATGAGGCGGGCCTCGTAAGCCGTCATCATCGTGGCGAGGCCGGTCATCTCGGCGGATCCGCCGGCGGCGGGAAGCTGCTGTGGGCCGAGCAGTTGCAGCTGGGCAAAACGCTGTAATTCACGTAGGTTGCCCGGCCAGTTATGCGTGAGCCTTGCATGGCTGACGGCGCTCATTTCAGGTAAGGGCGCGCAGTTATTGGCGCTGGCGTGGCGTAGGAAGAAGCGGAAACAGGGCAATATGTCCTCAGGTCTTTCCCGCAGCGGCAGCACGGAACAAACGGGTCCCTAATTCGGCACAACGAGGGGTCTCAGTCAGCAGCCAGATATTCAACCGAGCAAAAGTCTTCACTACGCAAATGCGCCAAGTCTTCATCCAGTTGGCTAAGTCGCATCATATGTGCGGTGATCTGTAGTGAGATGATGTGCCGGTCGTCTATAGAGAAACGTTCCCACCTCTTGAGGTTGTCGATGACCTCAATGAGGTCGAGACGTTCTTGTTCTAGTTTCTCCAAATTCCAGATCATCGCAGCCGGCCTCCCGATTTGACTTGCGTGAAACGTAGCATGGCCGGATCGGTTCAAACCGATAAGATTTAGCGTAAATTTTATCTAAATCGCAAGTTGCTCCAAGCTGCGGTTGGCGTGCTTAAGCAAATCCAGGGGATCCGTCAGCTAGCCACCGCGCTTGGTCGCGAAGAGTGTCGTCGTCGAACGCATGGAACAGGCTTGTACCGATCCAATGCCTCTAGGGAACACCCGCATCATCCGCGGAACCTTGCCGCGCGGCAACGGGAGCTCGAGGTGCGGCTGAAAGTGCCGCTTGGCACATGGATTCTCAACCAACTGCAAAAAGCCGGCGGATGGAATGGATGCGCAGATGCTGCTCCACTTACTGCGGTGTAAGCTGACGCAGATGGCGCTGCGTGATGCCGATCGTGCACTGCTTGGGGATTTGCTCAAAGGGGAAATCGTGGGTGAGGCTGGCTGATCGTTTGCTGGAGGGAGAAGGAGCATGTCCGGTCGCGTCCGGGTCCTGGTCGGCATGTTCAGTCATTGTGGTGGCATTGCAACTGGCCAACAGGTGGCCCGTACTTGCCCACCCCTGTTTGTCGCTTCCCGCCTTCGGAAAAGGGACAAGAAAAAAGCCCGGCACAATGGCCGGGCTTTTGCTGTTGCTGTCCGGGTGAATCAGAATTTTACGCCGAGGCCGACGCGTATTGCATGCTGGTCGACATCTGCATTGATTGCAGCGCCGCCGAAATCGAAATCCTTGTCGCCGAAGTCGGTGTAACGATACTCAACGCGTCCGAACACCATGTCGGTAAACGCGTAGTCGAGACCAACGCCGACGGTGTAGCCGTTGAACGTTTCCTTCACGTCGGCAATGCCCGGAACTTCCGCGTAGCCGCGAGCATAGGCCCAGCCTGCGGTACCATAGACCAGGGCACGGTCAAATGCGTAGCCGACCCGGCCACGAACCGAACCCTGCCAGTCAAACCCGTAGTCAAAGCCCGTGCCAAGGATAGTGGCTGAATCATCGCCCCAGTTCTTTTCGAAGTCTGCTTCGAGGCCAACGACCCAGCTGTTGCCAAGGTCGTAGTTGAAGCCGACGAAACCACCGGCAAGAGCACCATCGAAGTCTGCGGACGTTTGGCCGGGAAGGCCGACGATCGAAGCGTCATTGTTGTTCCAGCCGTAGCCGGCCTGGACACCGGCGGTAAACCCGGTCCAGCTGAACAGCGGCGCAACGTCTGCTGCCGGGGCTGCAGGAACTTCTGATACGGCATCGGCCGCCATTGCAGTCGATGCCGCAAGCACGAATGCGATAGTCGATACGATTTTCTTCATAGTCTCTGAACTCCCTTGTATGAGAGATCATTCATATGCTTTTTTCCTGAAATATGATGTAACCTTTGTGCAACGCCCGCGACCTCAGCAGCTGTCTGCATAAATTTGAGGCTGTCCGGCTTCAGTGAGCGTTTCGTGCAATCACACTCTTTCGGCTCATTTTTCTGGCGCTGGCGGGCCACAGATACCTTCGCCGGGTGACGGCCGTCAGCCGAGCTGGCGCTCAATTGCGGCCTTGTCGATGACCGACCAGACCCTGCGGATTTTTGTCTGTTCGAAGTCGTAGAAAACATGCTCGCAGAACTGAACGCGCCTGCCATTGACCGGAAGGCCCATGAAGGTGGATTTGGGAGTGCAATCGAACGAAAGCCGGGCGCCGATCCGGGTCACGTCGCTGACAAGTATCTCTGCCTGGAACCGAAGGTCTGGAATATCAGCAAAGTCCTTGACCAGCATGTCGCGATAGCCCGACAGGCCTAACGCCCGGCCGTTGTGTTCAACAGTATCGTCGACGAATGCGCCGAGCTCATCGAAGGCCTGACGGTTGAGGCAGTCGAGATAAGCCAGGTAAATGACGTTAAGTGTATGCATGTGTTTCTCCCCTGTCGACATGGCGAATGACGTCCATGGCCCTTGGCTTTCTGGATCACGACCGTGCAGGTCAAACTGTGATGAGCTCGCACCTGCCATCATCTAGTCGGTAAAATCCATCCTGCGGAACGGGCAGTTCGAGCATCTCCAGCTTCGAAAGTCCGAGAAAAACACCCCGAAGAATCCGCCCGAACAGGCCATGGGAAATGGCGATCGTCGGATGCTGGAGATCCGAGATCCATGACGTCGCGCGCTTGCAGGCGTCATCAAAACTTTCGCCATCCGGTGCCCTGAAATACCAGTCGAATGCGTTGGATCCTTCAAGACGCCCAGGAAATTCGGCATCAATCTCAAATCGCGTCATGCCGTCCCAGGAGCCGGTGGTGACCTCAACGAGGCGGTTATCTTCGAGACACGGGAGCGCAACCTCGGCCTTGACCCGTTCTGCTGTCTGTCGCACGCGCCCGAGCGGGCTGATTTGCATCCGGAAAGACTGTTCATCGTCGCAGAGAGCGTCACGGAGCAGGCGCGCGACTTGATCGGCCTGTTCGATACCGCGCGCGGTCAGCGGGGAATCCTGTTGCCCCTGAAACCGGCCAAGACAGTTCCAGACTGTTTCGCCGTGGCGCAGGAGATAGATTGTCGGGACAGCCACGCTTGCTTCACCTTTATGTTCGTAATCGATTGCCATCGCTCGTGGCATCAATACGGAAACGTGCCGATTGCAGCGCATTGATGACCGCCTCCAAGGCCTGATCCCTGTCCTTGCCCGACAACGATAGTACATTGTGCTCGAAAGCCCCGAGATTGGCGAACTGGGCATGAAGATCGGCCACGACCAGCGGATCGCGGAGGCTGTCGCCGCCGCGAGCCTGACAGCGTTCGATTGCTTCTGTTACTGTCGTGCGCAGCACGATGTAGTGCAGCGGGCATGCAAGCGCCAGGAAGGCCGGGAGCCAGTCCGGTCGCACGACGCCATCGAGAATGACGAAATAACCCGCCTCGGCATAGCGACCTGCGACATCGGCGGCGATCTGCATGATCATGCGGTTTTGTTGATCGGATTCGGGAAGTCAGGGATCGATGCGGCCATGCTTGATGTATCCCCACAGATCATCGCTATGAAAATGAACCTTTGGCACGCCGCGCAAGTGCGCAAGCGTTTCGGCTATTGTGGACTTGCCGGAGCCTGGGTGGCCGGAGAGAAGCAGGATATGGCCGCGAAGATCGTCTGTCATGGTCGTTCACTCACCCGGGGCAGGCATTCGGCGGCTGATAGTACGGTCACCGGCCAAAGTTGCCAGGCTGGCGTTTCTTGTCCTCGCCGGTAGACGGGTGAAAGAACCCGCCCTATCTGGCAAAGGTTGTCACCAGGTATGCGGACGCCAGAAGCAGGCTGACGATTGTGAAGAATATCAGGGCCGCCGCCAGTTCATCAAACATGCCTTCGCGTTCATTGCGATTCCAGTCGTAAGCCAAAGCCAACCTCCATCGTTGTTGTGAGAGGAGGGTGGTCGCGTATGGTTAACGAAAACCTAAAATCATTAAGCTGAATTTCGCCGGTACGAAGTGCCATTGACGGCGGGAAGATGGCACATGGCGTCAACCGGCGGGTTCGGAAAAGCTGATTCCGGTTTTGCTGTCGAGGACGATATGCAGGTCTCGGATCATGCCGGCTGCCTGCAGCAGGGCGTTTCGCACGTCGTCATCGCTGCGCCATCCGTGTTCGATGGACAGGGCGACGGTGTGGATGTCGACGACACTGTCGCGACCGGGACCGGAGGGGATTCCGATCGTTTCGCGCATGTCGCGGATTGTCGTTACCGCCCGTTCAAGCATGCGGCGCTTCTGATAGTCGTCGAGGTTCTCGAGCCTGTTGGCGTCGCGGACGAGTTCGGCAATGAAACTGTTGGTCAGGGTCATGGTATGAGGTTGCCGGGTCGACCAGGCGGCGTCAACTGAGAACCGGCAGCGTGGGCTTCAGGCTGCTGTTTTAAGGTGTTGGCGTGATGCCCGTGCATCAGGGCCCAACGCGCGGCGAAATGGATTACGCCGTTTATAATCGTGATACTTATGCTTATATATCATATAAATAAGTAGTTTTTCGGATGTAAAACATTAATACGATAGTAATGGCCGGTGTATCAATTTATCGGGCAATGATGATGAAACAATAGGCCCGTGAGACGAGGCAAATACTCTTGCTCCTGCCAGGTGCGATCCCACAAAGATTCCCGATCAGGATGATTTGGCGCGATCGAGCGTAAGACTTACTGATCGGGAAGCGATTCCTTGATTCTTTGGAAAACTTCCTGTACGGTAAGTCAAACTATGGAGGTTGACGATGTTCAGGTCCGCGCGTGATTTCGGCGCTGCTATCAAGGAGAGACGCAAAGCACTTGGCTGGACGCAAACCGGTCTTGCTGCCCGTTCCGGAACGGGGGAACGCTTCATCGTCGAGCTTGAATCGGGCAAGCCGAGTTGCCAGCTCGAAAAAGCCCTGATCGTCGCACGCGCAGTTGGAATCGATCTTGGCGATCTCAAGACGGTTCAGACTGTGCAAGTCGCGTCGGACGATGACCTCGGCTTTTTGCCGATGTTTGGTGCTGATCAATGACAACCATCTACTACGAGACCTTGCCTGTCGCCCATCTGACTTTTGAAGGCGAATGGAGGTTGGACTATGATCCGGGCTGGGAAGCGCGCCGCCCGGCCTTTCCGGTGTCGCTTACCATGCCGCTGCGTTCCGGATCCGTAGGTGCAGCGAAGCTGCTTCCCTGGCTTGCCAATCTGCTTCCGGAAACCCATCTTGCCGAGATCGGTCAGCGCTTCAAGGTTTCCCCGCAAGATATTGTCGGTCTACTTGCTCATATCGGACGTGACACGGCGGGGGCACTGTCGATCGGGGAGCCGCGCAAAGCTGGCGTCAACCTCCGGCCGGTGCCGGACGAGCAGGCGCTGGAGCGTATTCTCAATGAACTTCCTGCCAAACCCTTTCTGGTCGGAGAGCGCGGTGTTTCCATGTCGCTTGCTGGCGTCCAGGAGAAACTGCCGGTGTTTGTTGACGGGAACGGCCGTATTTCAGTTCCGGTTGATGGGACGCCATCCACGCATATTCTCAAGCCGGATACGAAACGCCTTGCGGGGAGCGTGGAGAACGAAGCCTTTTGCCTGTCGCTTGCACGTGCCTGCGGTCTTGAGGCTGCCGAGGCGACGATCGGAGTAGCTGGCAAGCGGCGTTATCTTCTCGTGAAACGCTATGATCGCTTCACCGACCCTCAAGGCGAGATCCGCAGGTTGCATCAGGAGGATCTTTGCCAGTTAACCGGTTGCTTCCCCTCGCAGAAATACGAGCGATCCTCGACCGGCCGCGGCGTGACCATGAAGATGATGTTTGACGCCGTCAGCGATCTTGTTTCGCCTGGCGAGCGGTTGAAACTTCTCGATGCGGTGATCTTCAATGTCCTGATCTGCAATTCGGATTCGCATGCCAAAAATTACTCTATCCTGATTGGTGCCGGTGGGTCCGCGAAGATGGCTCCACTCTATGACCTGATGTGCGCTGCCGTTTATCGCCAGGTCGACCAGAGCCTGCCGCAGGGGATTTTCGGTCGGTTCCATGCGCCTGACCTGCGGCGTGCCGACTGGCAGGCACTGGCTGATGACATTGGATTGAGCGGCGCATCGACACTGAAACGGGTGGGGGAGCTTGCAAAACTGGTCAGCGTCGCATGCGATGAGGTGGCACCATATATCGTCGCCCTCTCCAGCGATCCGACGAGGATTCTTGAGCGAATTACTCACAGCGTTCAAAAGCGGTGCCGGCGAATTCAGGAGCAGATGCATGATCGATGAAACGCATCTTGACTATAATCCGACCACTGATTTGGAAGTCTGTGCGGAATGTTTTGACCGCGAAGTGCTGTTTAGGAAGCAGTTCTACGATGACATCATGTTTCGCTATGCAGGTGTGCCAAAGCGATAGCCAGTAAGCGGGCGAACTTTCGTGACATGACGCCTGTTGTTTCAAAGTTCGAACCGCTGACGAGACGCGAGTTTTTACCACAATGCTACATCGGCAGCACAACGATCCGAAGCTCGACGCATTCAGGTTCGTGTCGCCTGAATGTCGTACCCGCCACCGGGACGTGCGACCGCGTGGATATGATCGGCCGGCTTCGGGAGCAGTAGCCGGTGTGTCAACCGACAGAGAATACTGATGGCTCGGAGGGCGGATCTTCATGCTCGGACGCTATATTGCGAACACATCGGGACCGTGGAGAGCAGCAGTCTTCTTCCTAGCCATGTGCGGGGGTGAACTCGCAGTTTGTTGAAATATAAATTTTGTGATTTAAATACAGATAATTGAGATTGTTTATAAAAGTAATTTGTTAGGATTAAGGTAATTAGCCGCTGCTAAAGGAGCGTCCTCTTGCTACAGGAAACTTGTCGCGCGCGGAATGTCCGCATCGAGATCCCGATCGATGACGTTATAATCGGCCTCTGAAAATTCGGCGCTATTTTCTGTTTGCCTGCTGATCCACAGTACGCACTGTGAAATATCGTCGGTTTCGAAAACGGGCTCTTGCCTGTCAGGCCTGACCCACATCAACACGTAACGCATTGATATTGCTCCAGTTTGATTACAGGGCAAGTTAATATCTAGCTTACCCCAGGTTTGCGTACCCCAATTGGGGTATGTCTGGCTGATCGGGTTCGGGTTTGCTCCAAGACGCTGACTGATGTCGTTAGGTGACGATAAGACGGCTGAGAAATGCAACGAGTGTCTTGCCGACGATTGAGCGCACATCCGTCCGGTCCGTCGTAGAAGCCCGTTGCGCCTGGAAGGCGTACCTACCTGCTGCAGTTGATGGCTTCGGGAGGTGGATGAGAAACGGGCGGCTTCCAGCTCGACAAGTTTGTTTGTTCAAGTATGCATGAAAACAACTTCTGGATCTGGTGCTGTATTCTGGCTATACAAATATACTTTGGTGGGTGAGGGGGAAAATGCCGGTTGATATCGCGGTTTTTCATAATCTGCTGAATCGTTTCCAGGATGCAGCGCTGGAGCCCTCGCGTTGGCCCTCGCTTCTGGAGCAGATTGCTGAGGCAACTGGCGCCGGCGGCATCAATGTCATGGCACCGGCAAGCTCCGGCTCGGTCGGAGGTATTCTTTTCACCGAGAGTTTATCCTCGATCATGGAAGCCTATATAAACGACGGCTGGAACACGCGAGACCACCGGGCAAAATTCATACCGTTGATGAAGCGTAACGGAGTTGTCCTCGAGGAGGATTTCGTCCGTAAAGATGATCTCGATAATCTCGAATACTATAAATTCATGGCGAAGCATGGATTCCAGCATACAGCAGTCGTCAATTTTTCCTCAGGTGAGGACGATTTGTTTTTCGTCCTGCAACGCAGGCTCGGCGATGGTGGGTTCGGGAACGATGACCGGGTTCACCTCGCTACTCTCAGAACCCACCTTCAGATGTCCGCGCGGATCATGGCACTGTTTTCGGCTGGCGACATGAGAGGACGTCTGGCCGCGTTTGAGCGTGCAGATGTTGCGTGCGTTTTCTTTGACCATCGTGGTCATGTGGTAATGGCTAACCAGAAGGCGGATTCGCTTCTCACCGGGGATGTCAGAATAGCGCATGGAAAAATCAGGGCAGCGTCGTCACGGGAGACAGTGGTCTTTGAGACGACGCTGAACAAGGTCATTCGATCGAATGATCTGGCTCACGGCGAAGTCGTGACGTTGACCCGTGGTGAGAAGAGGCCGTTGCTTGCGCGGATCGAAAGGGCTGGGCCAAATGTCCGCGACGTTTTCGCCAGGTCGTACGCAATGGTGCTGTTCGAAGATGTGAGTGATAAACGTTTCATTTCATATGACGTGCTTCATCATCTGTTTGGGCTGACGCCGTCCGAATGTAAAATTACGGCGCTTCTTGCCGACGGTGCCGATCTTAGAACCGTCGCCGGTCATTGTGGAATTCAGTATGAAACGGTTCGTACCCACATTCGGTCAATCCTGCGTAAAACCGGGACCGAACGACAGGCGGAGCTATGTGTCCTTCTTGCTGGCATTCGGCTACGCTAACACGCAAGGTTACTTCAGTATGCGGTGTTCAGCCGCATGATGCTGATGCCTGGTTTTTCGCATCATGCAAAAGTCTTTCCAGATCCTGCTTATAGGCCCGTAGCCCCGGATCGTGCAGGCATTGCTGTACGAGCCGCAGGCTTTCGGTGTAGAGAGCCACACCCGCCTTTGCTGTGCCGCAAATGTCGATTGCATTCCGGGCACGTGTTGCAAACGGTTAGATCTTCTCACTCATATACGTGTCCGAGCAGATATCCTTGCCAGGTACCGCGTGTTCGCTTGCGGCGAAAGCAATCAGGGTTACGGCGCTGGTTCGGATGCATTTTTTAAATTGCATGTTTGAAGTCCCCAAGCTGAATCTTCGCATCTGGGAAGCTTGCGTATTGTCCGCGTCCTGGATGTGAGCGGTTAGAGACAAACAAAAAGACGGAGCTGTCGCATTCTCCAATTAGGGTACGATTATGGTGCCCGTTTATGATGGTGTCTGGCGCATCGTCAGCGCATCGGGCGAGGGATATAGCCTTGCGCTGAGGAATGATTCATCCGTTCAGCGAGAGGTTAGAATGAACTGGCGTGTAACTTTTCTTATCCTTCTGTCATCACTTTCCGTGTTTCCTTTTTCCGGACAGGCTGATGCACGGTGTGAACTGGCCCCGGCTAACGGTGGCCGATCTTACGGGTGCGGCGGTGGCTCTGCGCAACGACAATCATCTGGAGCTGATGCAGCCGCATTGCTGGGGCTGGGCATTGCTATACTGAACGCTCTACCGGAACCCGAGGACAGACCTGTACAGACATTTCGTCCACGCTCGTCGGATAATATCGATCGGATGAGCCGGGCATTTGGCAGAGCAGGCGCAATTGCCAACGCTGCAAGTACGCCCGATCCCAGACCGTCGGTTCAGAGGCCGGTTAGGAATGGCCAGGCCCCTTACGCGAATGATGATTGCGTAGCATTTAAACAGCGCAGTCGGGGCAGGATCGATTGGGACTACGTTGACGTCATCAACAAGTGCAATATCCCCGTACAGGTCGTCATGTGCTACTACATGCCCGGAGATGAGCGGAAATGTGCCGGCAAATCAGCTTGGGGTACGACCTCAACAATCGGTTCTCGTGGGAAAACAGTAAGCGTCTCGGACACCCGTTCGCACCCATACAAAGTAAAGTACTTTGTATGTGACATGAGTGGTGTGAGCAACAACAGCAAAATGTGCTTGCGACCCAAGGTGTGATGTCTCATGGGCAGCGGTTTCTGTACGAGGAGCCGCTGACTGTATTTGATTATGTAATTCAAATTTTTGTATTTAGATATACTACTTAATACTCGGTACGGTTCTTTCTTTTGCACCGGCTCCCGGCGGCTGAGTTATTCTGCCACTTTTTCCAACACGGTTCGAAAATTTTGGAGCCTATCATCACGCTGCAGTCCGCGAGCCCGTCATTATCACCAAGAACGGTCGGCGTCGCCCCGTTGTGATTGCCTATGAGGACTATATGCGCCTCGCAAAGCGTGATCGCCGAGTCGAACTTTCGACGACGCTCGGCGACGATGACCTCGCCGCCACTGAAGCATCGCAGATGGAGCCGGGTCTGGAACATCTCAACGCCGAACTGTTGACGGACAAGCATTCTGCCGACTGAACCAAAGGTCGGCGGGCTGTTCAGATATTCGCACCTTTGGCATTGGCCGCACCTCGAAGGCCGTGAGGAGGGCGACAAGGATCGACCGGTGCTGGTTCTGGCGATAGTTGACGAAAGCTTCGATGAAGCGGACGGGGTTGTCCGGGCCGACGTAACCATCAACCGCTTCCGGCAGAAGCAGCAATTGCGTGCGATCTGTTCATGAGAGATGTGCCATGGCAGAATCCAGCGCAATATAGTGCTGTGTGGAATTAGCCAAGCCGTTTCAAGAAAGATTTACGTGAGCGACAAACTACATCTGGAATTACAGGCGACCGATCTTCTGAAGATGTTCAATCAACTCCCACCTTTTGGGGGTAAAGTCATTTTCCTTATAACGGCTTTATATGTGTCGGCTGCCGGATTGCCGCCAGCGGCGGTCTCCGGCGGCGATTGGCTCAGTCAGGTTGCCGTTGCTTATCTGGTGCGGGATGTTTGTTGCTGCAGTTGATGTGGTTTGAGCGTCCGTGCACTCAGTACGATCCTTTCTTTGGCGCTGGCTTCCGGCGGCTAAGTTATGCCGCTACCTTTTCCGGCATGGCTCAAATCACCGACTTGCGATTTATGTAAATGCTATTATATTGGCAGTAATGTCGTTTATTTGTATTTGGGTGATAATATGTTAGCATTTAGGATGGCATCCCCGGTGGAAGTTATCAGAGGTTTGGCGGACAGAATGAAGCGCCGACGGATTGAGCATGGATTGACCCAGCGTGAACTGGCTTCGAGATCGAATGTGTCCTACGGATCGTTGAGGCTATTCGAAGAAACCGGGAAAATTTCGCTCGAGAGCCTTGTGAAAATTGCGTTTGCCCTTGAGGCGGAGGCGGAGTTCGAACGCTTGTTTCCAGGTCGGCCGCCGCAGAATATCGATGATGTCATTGATCGTCCTCTCAAGCAGCGTGTGCGCCGGAAATGAAGTTCAAGCCAATCCAGCAGATTAAGGTTTATCTGAATCTCGAAGGGAACGAGAGGAAACTCGGTACCCTCGCCTGGAGTGGCAAGGAACGGAGGGCTTACTTCGAGTACGCGGCGGAGTTTCTGACATCGCCCCTTTTGATTTCTCCATTCCATATGATGGCGGCCACCGGGTTGATTGCGGCGCCTCGCGATCCGTTCGACGGGCTCCATGGGCTATTCAACGACAGCCTGCCTGACGGGTGGGGTCGTCTGTTGCTGGACCGCCGTCTACAGCGAGCGGGCATTGATTACACCCGGCTCACGCCGGTTGACCGTCTCTCGGCGGTGGGCAGAACGGGAATGGGGGCACTCTCATACATTCCGGAATTGCCAGACGATCAGAAACAACAGGCCGTCACTGATCTCGATTGGTTCGCTGATCAGGTGGAGTTGGTACAGACGGAGATGGACATCGCCGACATCGATCGTTTGCAGGGCGCACAGGGCGGATCCGCGGGTGCACGTCCGAAGATTATGATCGGCTTCAACCAAGTGGAAAATACCTGTGTTCTGGACTACGGCCAGCCGTTGGGCGCGGGGTTTGAAAGGTGGATGGTCAAGGCACCTAGTTCCGATGATCCGCGGGAGATTGGCGCTGAAGAAAGAGCCTATGCGCTTATGGCGGTAGCTGCAGGACTGACGATGGCTGACACGCAGCTGTTGGAGACCCGGAAAGGAAGGCGGCTTTTCGCGACGAAACGTTTTGACAGGACACCTGCCGGCAGGCTCCACATGCACACGGCAAGCGGCCTGTTGAATGCCAGCCATCGTGAGGCGAGTGTGAACTATGAGCAACTTCACAAGCTGACCCATATGATGACCCGCGACGCTGCGGAAGTCCTCAAGATGTTTCGAAATATGGTGTTCAATGTCTATGCCAGAAATCGCGACGACCATGCTAAAAACCATGCATTTCTTATGGACGGGAATGGTAGGTGGTCTCTGGCACCCGCATACGATCTTACGTTTTCGTCCGGGCCAGGCGGTGAGCACAGTGCTGCAATAGCCGGGGAAGGTAGAACCCCCGGCATGTCTCACCTTTTGGCGGTCTCCAAAGCGGCTTCGATCCCGGATCAATATGCCAGGGAGGTTATAGAGCAGGTTCGAGAGGCCGTAGATCGGTGGCCCCAGTTTGCGGAAGAAGTTCGGCTATCCAGATCCCGTACTGCTGAACTCGACAAATTCCTGAATGGTAATCGGCTGGCTGATCGGCAATTTTAGTGGCCCTTGGCGGCGCTCATCGGTTTAGGTGAACGTCAAGCCGTACCTTACACGCCTTTTATGATGTCGCAGATGCCCTTGCGGATGACATCCTTGTCGGCGATCTGTCCTGCCTGAATGTTGAAAACAGCATCGATCCGGACAGCTGCGCCTTTCTGGCGGGCGACA